>LHCFR01400__coassemble_3782_pt1 | contig 6811 bp, 6 predicted proteins | sample LHCFR01400__metabat2_low_PE_004 | metagenome-assembled genome bin LHCFR01400 | reverse complement strand
TAACTCAGGAGACATTTCTGAAACTTTATACAGAGCTCGACAAACTTAAGAACGGGAATATTCCTGCATGGTTATACAGGACTGCGAGAAATTCCGCATTTAATTTCATGGACAAGCACAAGTATGAAGTATTGACGGAGGGCAGTCTAATACATAGCAAGAATGAAGAGGCTGAACTAAGCGCTGAGGCAGAATATTTGGAAAGAGAGCTTAATCTGGAAAGAAGAAATCTTCATGTTTCTATTCTAGACGGGCTGGCGAAGAAGAATCCAAGATGGCATGAAGCGGTTATGCTCGTGTACTATATGGAAATACCACAGGCGGAAGTGGCAGAGATGATGAAGATCCGTCTGGGAGTGCTTCATAGTATTTTGCACAGAGCGAAGAATTGGATTAAGAAAACATACGGCGTGGAATATGAGGAGATGAATCGGAAAGAATAAGACAGGCGCTGTTATCAGCGCCTGTTGGGAATGATCTTTAATCTCGTTTATTGCATGGTTCTTTTTCAGAGGCCTCCTCGATCAGGGAGATAATCGTATCGATAGAATCCTGCTGGACGGAGTCCCTCATCGAGTCAATAAAAGTTCCGCGCTCTTTATAAAGTGAGTGGACGGCTGGAACAAGAGTTTTTTCGGAAAGATCCTCTTCTTCCAGAACCATACTAAAACCCTGACGCTCGAAAGACCGTGCGTTTAGGATCTGATCTCCCCGGCTTGCTTTTGCAGAGAGCGGGATGAGAAGGTTCGGCTTGCGTAGCGCAAGCAGTTCGCAGATCGCGTTGGCGCCGGCTCTGGAGATCACGATGTCCGCAAGGGCGAAAATATCTCGGAGTTCGCTCTTGATGTATTCGAACTGGCAGTACCCTTTGATATCTTTCAGAGAGTCATCGCTCTTTCCCTTCCCACAGAGGTGGATGATTTGAAAATCTTTCAGAAGTTCAGGCAGGCTTTGGCGTACCGCGTTGTTCACTATCACAGAGCCAAGGCTTCCTCCGATCACAAGAATGACAGGTTTGTCCGCGGAGAATCCACACATATCCAGCGCGGCAATCTTATTCCCGGAGAGAAGCTCCTGACGGATCGGGGAGCCTGTGAGTACAGCCTTGCCTTTAGGGAGAGCGTCCAGCGTCTCGGGGAAATTGCAGCAGACCTTTGTCGCCGAAGGGATGGCGATCTTATTCGCAAGTCCCGGGGTCATGTCCGACTCATGGATGATTACGGGAACTTTGCAGCGTTTTCCGGCCAGAACAACAGGTACAGATACAAAGCCGCCCTTTGAGAAGATTACATCGGGTTTCAACTCCTTAATGAGTTTGTGTGCTTCACTGAAGCCTTTGACTACCCGGAACGGATCTGTGAAGTTCTGCACGCTGAAATACCGGCGCAGTTTTCCTGAGGATATTCCGTGATAAGGAATTCCAAAAGGTTCGATAAGATCCTTTTCAATACCGTTATAAGAGCCGATATATTGAATGTCGTATCCCAGTTCCAAAAGTCTGGGGATCAGGGCGATATTAGGAGTAACATGACCGGCAGTACCGCCGCCGGTGAGAATGATTCGTTTCATAAAAAGTAACCTCCAGAAATTCAAGACCCGCTTGCGGGTTTTGTCACAGGACAGGGCTGGGGATCAGCTGGTTTTCATAATGGCTCCCTGCGCATCCTGCGCATCATGCGGGCCGCGGTTAAGCTAATTTCATCTTAACCCTATTTGGTGAAATGTCAAGGAGAAATACAGGACAGAAAAAGGTGCAGAGAATGAAAGAATTAAGAAAATTATCGCTAAAAGAAGAGGTTGACAGAGAAGCCGCACAGATAGAAAAAGAAGTTACAGAAAGGGAAGATCTTGCGGATATCAAAGTTTCAGAAGAAATGGAAACTTCCCTCTTTAACAAGATACAGGAATACGAACATAGTAAAGCAGAAAACAAGAAGAGTAGAACTGTATACCGCAGGAAGAAGAAGCGTTATATTGTCGTGGCTCTGGCAGCAGTGATTGTTCTTGTATTGGGGAGCGCGATAACGAGCGTGGGAAGCAAGTCGTACTGGAAAGTGCTGTGGGATAGGTTAGCCGGGGAAGAACAGCTGTCTTACATTGATGTGGAGAATATGGATTCCCAGGAGACAGAGGATCTTGACGAAGTTTATATTTATAAAGAGATAGGAAATAAATTGGGAATTTTACCAGTGCGATTAGGGTATACTTCTCCGAAAATGTATTTAAAAGAATATGAGCTGGATGAAGAGCAGAAAAAGGCAGCCCTATTGTACGATTATAACGGGCAGATTATAAAATATACCATGTACATGAATAACGCGGATTCCTCCTTCGGGCAGATTGAGCCGGATACGGTCACGGACCAGTACGAAGTTGAAGCAGGAGAAGGGATTATTGTTCAAGTTAAGGAGTACCAGATTAAGGAGAAAGAGGGCTACAGGTATATCGCGGAATTCGAGTACATGGACGCCCAGTATGAGCTGAAAGGCAAGATGGAAAGAGAGGAATTCGACAAAATTTTAAAAAATTTGGCTTTTTTTGGAAATAACGCGTAAGTTTTTGTCTTCTTAACTGTTTAATTATTCAGAAGCGGCAATAGCAGAATGAATAAAGGAATAGGAGAGAGATGAAAAAACGAATTTTATCAGCGTTAGGTAGTTTGATGGTATTCTGCATGGTCATGGGCGTATCCGTTATCAATGCAGAAGCTTCCGAAATGAAGATGGTGGACGGATCCTACCTTACTACGGACGAGACGTCTACCGGGTATTCCGGACCAAGGACAAGAGGGCTTTATCTCATGGACGGAGAGTGCTCCATCACCAAGGCGGGAAGGAACCGGGTGTACGCCTATGCCTCCACCACAGCCAATCAGGAAGTAAAGTATATGGCAACACTTGTATATGTAGAGCGCTATATGGAAGATGTAGATGCGTGGGAACAGGTGGATTGGTGGATGGTAGAAGCACAAAACGACTACTATCTGTCCACAGCAAAGACGATCACAGTGGACCGGGGATATTATTACAGGGTCCGGGCAAACCATATTGCCGGGGATGTTTACCCTTATGAAGAAACCGCCTCGGTTACAAATGGAATACTTGTCCCGTAACCAGCATACAATTTAATAAAGTCGTCCTTTCAGCTCTGGGAGCAGCCGCCGGTGCACGCCACGGAAACCATAAAAAAATTAAATTTTAATAATTTGAGAAACCTGTTCCGAGAAACACCACAATCTAGGGGTACATACGGCGGCTGCTCCCAGAGCTGAAGGGAGGACTTTTCTTTTTATTCTAACTTATTATTCTATAACCTATCAAGACATATTTTGCTTTTTAGCGTCTATTATCAGAAAGTTCATTTCCACAGTGTCTTCTGAGATTGAAAGAGGCAGCCGGTTATTTCCCGGCTGCCTCTTTCAACGCCTGCGCCAGCTGATCCGGGCAGGAAGTTGTCTTAAATCCGCATGTGATTCCCTCGATCCGTGAGATCGCCTCATCCACGTCCATTCCCTCGATCAGCCGTGAGATGCCCTGAAGGTTCCCGTTGCATCCTCCCCGGAAAGATACGTTTGTCACCCGATGATCTACAATATCAAAATGGATCTGCTGGGAACAGACTCCTCTTGGTGTATAATCCATGTCTCAATACCTCCTTAAACAAAAAGCATTATATCAAAGCAGGAAGAAAAACACAAATTTTTGTCCGTCACAATGTACAAAGAAACACAAGGATCTGACATTTTTAAAGTGAGAGACGGACAGATAAAATTTGAAAAAATATTCTTGCTCGCTCCTTTAGCGGGAACATTTCTAAGTTCATATGAAGATGCTGATAAAAATCTGAGAGTAAAAATATGCGTGGAACAGGCGCTCTGAATGTAGAAATATGTAGAACGGTTTTTGCGGACAACCTCCGGTGGATGATCTATAATGTCCACAAATAAATCAAATCAATAGGAGGGTTTACTATGTTAGAGGGATTAGCGGCAGATACGGGGGTCATCGTCTATTTGATGGCGGGTATCGGAGTGCTTGGGATTCTGGCAAAGATCATCAACCAGTTTACCCTGCGCAGGCTGGTAAAAGCGGCAGGAAACATGCCGAAGAGTACGCACAGGCTGGTAAAGCTTGTGAGGGCAAAATATGAACATGCGTGTATGATCCATGATTCTGTAGAAAACATTGATGTGTTTGTGGAGAAATACATATATGAGTACAGAGGATTTTTGTTCCGCATCCATACATGGCGGCAGATTGAGACTCTGTCTGTCTGGTTTGCGGGCATATTGGCGGCCATAGGCGCATGGCTTGAGTACAGCTATTTTGGAGTGACAGAGACAGTGTACCAGTATATTGCCGCAGGTATTGCGGAGGTCGTGCTTTTATCGGTGGTCATGAGGCTGTCCGATGAGCCGTACAAGATCAATGCTGTGAAGATGTACATGGCAGATTATTTAGAAAATATATGTGCATTCCGCCTGAGAAAGCAAAGTCAGAGGGAACGGGAATTTATCGATGTGATTGCTGCGGAAAATGGCGGGAAAAACGCGGCGCAGCCCGCGGCAGGCAGTCGCCGTACGGATCAGGAAAATGAAACGTCAAAGGGGCGCGGAGGAAAGTCTGTACTGTCTTTAAAGAGGCGGCAGGGAGACGAATCCGGTAAGACCACTCCGAGGCAGGATCCGGATATGCTGGATACAGCCGGGGCAGCGGCTGCTTTCCATGAGCAGACAAGGGCAGGTGATGAGAGCGCATATACCCTGGGCGTCAGAACAGCTGAAAATACAGCGCCCGGAAGCACAGTGCCCAAAGCATTTGCGGGAGAAACATCCGGCGAAGCGGGTGTCAGACCGTCTGTAGACAGTGCCTCTGGCGGCATGGGTGAGAAGGCTTCAGAAGGGCTTTCTATCAATATAGAGGGAGAGCCGCGGGCTGCCCGTCAGGGAGATGCGGCAAGACAGGCAGTGCGCAGCGCGGCTTCGGGAAATGTGACGGATGAGGAGCGAACCGCGCTTAAAGAAGAAGCGATTCGTCAGATTTTAGAAGAATTTCTTGCCTAGATATAAGTCAGGCAAATGTTTGAGGACACATTCGCAGACGCTTTTGCTTGAATAAGAAATATAGTTTTGGTAAAATGTTCATGGAATATCTGAAAGCAGGGCAATAGCCACGCAGTCAGAGGATGATATTGATATCAGAAAATCAAAGATATCAGAGAAGATCAGAGAGGAAGGATAGTAATGAGCAAAGTAACATTTGATTATTCCAAAGCGTGCGGATTTGTACAGGAGCACGAGATGCAGTACATGAGCGAGCTTGCTGCCCAGGCAAAGGACAAGCTGGTGGCGAAGACAGGAGCGGGGAATGATTTTCTTGGATGGATTGATCTTCCAGTGGATTACGACAAGGAAGAGTTTGAGCGCATTAAGAAGGCAGCGGAAAAGATCCGTCAGGATTCCGAGGTTCTCCTTGTAATTGGTATCGGAGGATCCTATCTTGGGGCGAGAGCGGCCATTGAGTTTCTCGGACATTCCTTTGCAAACATGGTTTCAAAAGAAACCCGTAAGTCCCCGGAGATCTACTATGTGGGAAACAGCATCAGCAGCACATATATCAAGGATCTGATCGACGTGATTGGCGACCGTGATTTTTCTATCAATATGATCTCTAAATCCGGGACAACAACAGAGCCGGCGATCGCCTTCCGCGTATTTAAGGAAATGCTGGAGAAGAAATATGGTAAGGAAGAGGCTGCGAAGAGAATCTATGCGACTACTGACAAAGCAAGAGGCGCGCTTAAGAATCTGGCCACAGAGGAAGGATATGAGTCATTTGTTGTGCCGGATGATGTGGGCGGGCGTTTCTCCGTACTGACAGCAGTTGGCCTGCTTCCCATCGCAGTGAGCGGCGCTGATATTGACAAGTTGATGGAAGGCGCGGCAGCAGGAAGAAAAGCTGCTCTGGAAAATGATTTTGCAGACAACGACGCTATGAAATACGCAGCAGTCAGAAATATCCTTCTGCGTAAAGGTAAGACAGTTGAGGTGCTTGCGAACTATGAGCCGAGCCTTCATTATGTATCTGAGTGGTGGAAACAGCTCTATGGTGAAAGCGAGGGCAAGGATCAGAAAGGTATCTTCCCGGCGTCTGTAGACCTGACTACTGATCTTCATTCCATGGGGCAGTTTATTCAGGACGGAAATAGAATCCTGTTCGAGACAGTTCTCAATGTGGAGAAATCCAGAGGAGAGATTATCATCAATGAGGAACCGATAGATCTGGATGGCCTCAACTATCTTGCTGGAAAGAATGTTGATTTTATCAACAAAAGCGCGATGAACGGTACCATCCTTGCACACACCGATGGAAACGTTCCGAATCTGATGGTGAAAATTCCAGAACAGAATGAATATTATTTAGGACAACTGTTCTATTTTTTTGAATTCGCGTGTGGAGTGAGCGGATACTTACTCGGCGTTAATCCGTTCAACCAGCCGGGAGTTGAGAGTTATAAGAAAAACATGTTCGCTCTGCTCGGGAAACCGGGATACGAGCAGGAGAGAGAAGATCTTCTTAAGAGGCTGTAATTAAAGAATGCAATTATATAAGTAACATAGATGTGATATTAGATGAGGGTAGCCCAAAAGTCATAAGATGACCCGAGGGACACCCTCTTTTTGTTTGTTAAATTATTAGGCCTAACAAAAAACAACACAATACTTATTTTGCTGTTTTCTTTATTCCGCGTATTCAAAATATTCTAATTTTGTGCAATCAGAATGCAAAAAGTAGCAGTACCTATTTTGGCA
>LHCFR01400__coassemble_1185_pt1 | contig 19031 bp, 14 predicted proteins | sample LHCFR01400__metabat2_low_PE_004 | metagenome-assembled genome bin LHCFR01400 | reverse complement strand
GGCGGTTCCAAGCCCCGTAAATATTATGAGAGAACAGCATACGGAGATGAAATTTATAAGGAACTAAAACATCAGTGGGAGAATATGGCTTGCAGCATGGAGCAGCTGTTGAAGGAGGGATAGGTATGAGTGATCGAGATAGAGAATTGATGGAGCGGTATATTTATCAGGTAGTTAAGCGCCTGCCGAAAGACCAGCGCGCAGAGGTGGCGCTGGAACTTCGGGAATTGATCGGAGATATGGCGGAATCAGGAGATGCAATGGAAGAAGTGCTGACGCAGCTGGGTGATCCGGCAGAATTTGCAGAGAAATATCAGGACAAAAGCCGTCATCTTATTGGGCCGGAATATTATGACGATTATCTGTGGTTTTTAAAAGTTGTTTTGATCTGTGCCGGCACAGCTGTTTTTATTGTATCAGTAGTGCAGGGGGTGACAGGAACGATTACGCCCGGTTTTTTGGATGTTGCAGGTGCACTTGGCATCAATATGGCTGTGGCGGGAGTGTTTGCCGGCATTATAGCGGGAATTGGAAATCTGGCAGTTTCTTGTATTGGTGTGTTTGGCGGAGTGACGCTCTTATTCGCATTGATGGAGCGAAATAAGATACGGTTTGAGAGAAAAAAGAAAAAGGAATGGTCAGTGGATGATCTGGCAGAAGATCATTTTGCGAAAGGAATAAGCTGGACTCCAAAACAGCTTGCGCCCATTCCACACAAAAAGGCGCTTATTAGCAGGGGAGATAGTATTATTGGGATTGTTTTTATCGTACTTTTTATCATGCTTTTGATTTTTGCGCCAAGGCTTTTCAGTGCTATCTTTTACGAGGCAGGAGAATTGACAGTGATTCCAGTATTCAATGTGGAACAGTGGCATATGATACTTCCGCTCTTTATTTTCGGGCTTGTAATCGGTCTTGCCGATGAAATATTCCGGCTTGTGGTGGGATATTACTGCCGTGCTGTTATGATTAGTAATATTGTGTGCGGAGCTGTTCAGATTGTTCTAGCGGTAGTTCTGCTGAAAGTATTTCCCATACTGAATCCGAATTTTGCCACGGATCTCATGATTCATCTTGACCGGGGGAGAGGAGTGGCAGAGTGGATTGCCGCGCACTGGAACGGACAGACGATTTCCAATATATTTCTTGCGATTGTGATTTTTGCCACGTTTCTGGAAATTGGAACAACTGTGTATAAGACATTGAGATACGGGGTGGAGAACTAGAATAAAACATAGCAATTTTGTAGAACAGGCGGAGATTGACCGCCTGTTTTCATGTGATTAAGAGCTTAATGTGATAATGCAAAAATACATAGGATGAAATCGAATGTTTGTTCTGTACTTTGCTTTTATATTCTGCTATAATAGCAGGAGAGAGTGAAAATAATAGATTCATAAAGGAGATTTTTCTATGGATCATTTTGAATTAGTATCAGAATATAAACCGACTGGAGACCAGCCCCAAGCTATTGAGCAGCTGGTCAAAGGCTTTAAAGAAGGTAATCAATGCCAGACATTACTGGGAGTAACTGGATCTGGTAAAACTTTTACAATGGCTAACGTCATTCAGCAACTGAATAAACCGACGCTTATTATTGCTCACAATAAAACATTGGCGGCGCAGCTCTATGGTGAGTTCAAGGAATTTTTCCCGAACAATGCCGTGGAGTATTTCGTCTCCTACTATGATTACTACCAGCCTGAAGCTTACGTCCCCTCTTCGGACACCTACATCGCCAAGGATTCTTCCATCAATGACGAGATCGACAAACTTCGTCTTTCCGCCACCATGGCATTAACCGAGCGGCGGGATGTGATCATCGTCGCCAGTGTGTCCTGTATCTATGGGCTGGGTAACCCAGTGGATTACCAGAACATGGTGATTTCCTTGCGCCCGGGCATGATCAAGGACAGGGACGAGGTGATGGCGAAGTTGATCGAGATTCAGTATGACCGCAATGACATGGACTTCCACCGCGGAACCTTCCGCGTGCGGGGGGATGTGCTGGAGATCATTCCCGCATATGAAAGCGAGACGGCTGTGCGCGTTGAGTTTTTCGGTGACGAAGTGGACCGGATCACAGAGATCGACATTTTGACGGGTGAGATTAAGGATGAGTTAAAGCATGTGGCGATCTTTCCTGCGTCCCACTACGTTGTGGACAAGGAAAATATCAAAAGAGCGGTAAATGATATTGAAGAAGAACTGGAAGAAAGAGTGAAAGAGTTTAAGCGGCAGGACAAGCTGTTGGAGGCGCAGCGTATCGCCGAGCGGACGAACTTTGACATTGAGATGCTGAAAGAAACAGGATTCTGTTCCGGGATTGAAAACTATTCCCGCCATCTGGCAGGGCTTGCGCCGGGGCAGCCGCCTTACACGCTGATCGATTATTTCCCCGACGATTTCATCATGATGATCGACGAGTCTCATAAGACAATTCCCCAGATTGGCGGGATGTACCACGGCGACCAGTCCAGAAAGACGACGCTTGTGGACTATGGATTCCGCCTTCCGTCGGCAAAGGATAACCGACCCTTGAATTTTGAAGAGTTTGAGAGTAAGATAAATCAGGTCATGTTCGTGTCCGCGACGCCGGGGCCTTATGAGGAGGAACACGAACTTCTCCGCGCGGAACAGGTGATCCGCCCGACGGGGCTTCTTGATCCAGAGGTGGATGTCCGCCCGGTGGAAGGGCAGATCGACGATCTGATCGGGGAGATCAACAAGGAAGTGGCGAAAAAGAACAAGGTGCTCGTGACGACTCTGACGAAGAGGATGGCGGAAGACTTGACGGATTATATGCGCGAGGTGGGCATCCGTGTGAAATATCTCCACTCGGATGTGGATACACTGGAAAGGACGGAAATCATTCGTGATATGCGTCTCGATGTGTTCGATGTGCTTGTGGGAATCAACCTGCTCCGTGAAGGGCTTGATATCCCTGAGATTACTCTGGTGGCGATTCTGGATGCGGACAAGGAAGGCTTCTTACGTTCCGAGACGTCTCTGATCCAGACCATCGGGCGTGCTGCCCGAAATTCGGAAGGGCATGTCATCATGTACGCGGATACCATTACGGAATCCATGCAGATGGCGATTGACGAGACGAAGCGCCGCCGCGAGATCCAGATGAAATATAACGAGGAACATGGCATTACGCCACAGACCATCCAGAAGTCCGTCCGAGATCTGATCAGCATTTCTAAGAAAGTGGCAGCAGAGGAGATGCGCATGGAGAAAGATCCTGAGTCCATGAGCGCGAGAGAGTTGGAGAAGCTGATCGGCGATCTGACGAAGCAGATGAAGAAGGCGGCGGCAGAACTGAACTTCGAAGCGGCTGCAGAGCTGCGTGACAAACTGATGGAACTGAAAAAGATGCTCCACGACATGGAATAAGGCGACAGCCGTCATACAGACAGTCTCAAATACACAAGTGAATTAGGAAGGAATCAAAAAATATACATGGGAACAAAGATGGATGCCCGGAGATACATTAAGATCCGGGGTGCGAATGAAAATAACCTGAAGAATATCGACGTGGACATTCCACGCAATGAGCTGGTCGTCCTGACGGGCTTAAGCGGTTCGGGAAAGTCCTCACTGGCATTTGATACGATTTACGCGGAGGGGCAGAGACGGTATATGGAATCCCTGTCTTCCTACGCAAGGCAGTTTTTGGGCCAGATGGAGAAACCGGATGTGGAGAGCATCGAAGGCCTATCCCCCGCGATCTCCATTGATCAGAAATCCACGAACCACAATCCGCGCTCTACGGTGGGCACAGTGACGGAGATCTACGATTATTTCCGTCTTCTCTACGCAAGGGTAGGCATCCCGCACTGCCCGAAATGTGGGCGTGAGATCGTGAAGCAGACGGTGGACCAGATGGTGGACCAGATCATGGCGCTCCCGGAAGGGACAAGGATCCAGCTTCTCGCCCCGGTGGTAAGAGGGCGTAAGGGCACTCATGCTAAACTGTTCGAGCGTGCGAAGCGCAGCGGCTATGTGCGCGTGAGAGTGGACGGCAATATGTATGAGCTGTCTGAGAAAATTACGTTGGATAAAAATATCAAACATAATATAGAGATCATTGTGGACCGTCTTGTGGTGAAACCGGGCATTGAGAAAAGGCTGACTGATTCTGTGGAGAGTGTGCTTCATCTTGCGGAAGGCTTGCTTGTGGTGGATGTGATCGGCGGGAAACCGCTGAATTTCAGCCAGAGTTTTTCCTGCCCGGACTGCGGGATCAGCATTGAGGAGATCGAGCCACGGAGCTTTTCCTTTAACAATCCCTTCGGAGCCTGCCCGGAATGTTTCGGGCTTGGCTATAAGATGGAATTTGCTGAGGAGTTGATGATACCGGACCCGTCTCTCTCTATCAATGAGGGTGCGATCGCAGTGCTCGGATGGCAGTCCTGCACGGATAAATCAAGCTTTACAAGAGCAATTCTCGACGGACTCTGTAATGAATACGGCTTTGATCTAGACACACCGTTTGGAAAATACCCGAAGAAGATCCACGATGTACTAATACATGGAACAAACGGAAAAACGGTTAAGGTGTTTTACAAGGGACAGCGGGGTGAAGGCGTATACGATGTGGCTTTTGAAGGCTTGATTAAAAATGTGGAGCGGAGATACCGTGAGACTGGCTCTGAGACAATGAAAGCGGAGTATGAAACATTTATGAATATTACTCCTTGCTCTGCCTGCAGAGGACAGAGGCTGAAGCCAGGTGCGCTTGCCGTGACGGTAGGGGATAAGAACATCGCGGAAGTCACTGCATTTTCCATAGAGAAACTGCAGAAAATTTTAGAAAAGCTGACACTGACAGAGACACAGATGCTGATCGGCGGACAGATATTGAAAGAGATCAAGGCAAGGATCAAGTTCCTGATGGATGTGGGACTGGATTATCTGACGCTGGCTCGGGCTACAGGAACGCTCTCTGGCGGCGAAGCGCAGAGGATCCGGCTTGCGACTCAGATCGGTTCAGGACTGGTCGGCGTGGCATATATTCTCGATGAACCTAGCATCGGGCTTCATCAGAGGGATAATGATAAACTTCTGGCAACACTGAAGCATCTCCGTGATCTGGGGAATACGCTGATCGTGGTGGAGCATGACGAGGATACCATGCTGGAGGCGGATTACATTGTGGACATTGGTCCGGGGGCAGGAGAACATGGCGGAGAAGTGGTAGCCGTAGGAAATGCCCGTGAGATTATGAAAAATAAAAATTCCATCACAGGGGCATACTTATCAGGAAAGATTAAGATCCCGGTGCCAGAGGAGAGAAAACGGCCCACCGGCTGGCTGAAAGTGATTGGGGCGCAGGAGAATAACTTGAAAAATGTCAATGTGGATTTCCCACTGGGAGTGATGACCTGTGTGACCGGTGTGTCGGGATCGGGGAAGAGTTCTCTTGTCAATGAGATTTTGTACAAGAAACTGGCGCATAACCTAAACCATGCGAGGACAATCCCCGGGAAGCATAAAAAGATTCAGGGGCTTGATCAGGTGGATAAGGTGATCGCCATCGACCAATCCCCCATCGGGCGCACGCCGCGTTCTAATCCAGCCACGTACACGGGAGTATTCGACCTGATCCGCGACCTGTTTGCGGCAACGCCGGATGCGAAAGCAAGAGGCTACAAGAAGGGAAGGTTCAGTTTTAATGTCAAAGGCGGGCGCTGTGAGGCGTGTGCCGGGGATGGAATCTTAAAGATTGAAATGCATTTCCTCCCGGATGTGTATGTGCCGTGTGAAGTCTGTGGGGGTAAACGGTACAACCGTGAGACTCTGGAGGTGAAATACAAGGGGAAAACCATCTATGACGTCCTGAATATGACAGTGGAGGAAGCGCTGGAGTTTTTCGCCCATGTGCCGAGCATCCGCAGGAAGATGGAGACGCTTAACGACGTAGGGCTTTCCTATATCCGGCTAGGACAGCCTTCCACGGAACTCTCGGGAGGCGAGGCGCAGAGGATTAAACTGGCAAGTGAGCTGAGTAAGCGGAGCACAGGAAAGACTGTGTACATTCTGGACGAGCCGACAACAGGATTGCATTTCGCGGACGTGCATAAGCTGACAGAGATTTTGAGAAGGCTCTCTGGTGATGGGAATACTGTCATTGTGATCGAGCATAATCTGGATGTAATCAAGACGGCGGACTATATCATTGATATCGGACCCGAGGGAGGAGACAAAGGCGGAACCGTGGTTGCCTGCGGCACGCCGGAGGAAGTGGCGCAGAATGAAAAGTCCTACACAGGGAAATATATAGACACAATGCTGAAGAAATAAAAAAGACTTTCCATTTTTTGCAAAGTCGATTATACTGTTTATGCAGACAGACAGGACGGGGGAACTGTTTTGTCTGTGTTACGAGGGAAGATGAGGCCCGCAGGGGAGAAGATACAGGATTCCGGCGCGGCTGGAAGCGCAGAGCCGGAAGCGTTTAACGGGAAAGAGTATGAAGATTTAGAAGGGAGAACTGAATATGTCGGTAGATATCGGGATCGATCTGGGTACTGCCAGTGTGCTCGTGTATGTGCGCGGCAAAGGCGTTGTCTTAAAGGAACCCTCTGTGGTCGCCTTTGACAGGGATACGAATGTGATAAAAGCGATCGGTGAAGAAGCCCGGATGATGCTTGGCAGGACGCCGGGAAATATCGTTGCGGTGCGCCCGCTTAGGCAGGGCGTTATATCGGATTATACAGTGACAGAGAAAATGATCAAGTATTTCGTCCAGAAGGCTCTGGGGAAGCGGACATTTAAAAAGCCCCGCATTAGTATCTGTGTGCCCAGTGGTGTGACGGAAGTTGAGAAAAAAGCAGTGGAAGAAGCTACGTTTGCGGCAGGGGCAAGAGAAGTCCATTTGATCGAGGAACCGGTGGCGGCGGCGATCGGAGCAGGGATTGACATTGCAAAGCCTTGCGGAAATATGATCGTGGATATCGGCGGCGGGACGTCAGATATCGCGGTTATCTCTCTGGGAGGTACTGTGGTAAATACTTCCATTAAGGTTGCCGGAGATGATTTTGATGAGGCGATCGTGCGTTATATGAGGAAAAAACATAATCTTCTCATTGGAGAAAGGACTGCGGAGGATATTAAGATTAAGATTGGAACGACATATCCTCTTGCAGAGGAAGAAAGAATAGAAGTCCGGGGAAGGAATCTCGTGACCGGACTGCCGAAGACAGTCACCGTAACGTCATCGGAGACAGAGGAGGCTTTGAGGGAAGCTACCAGTCAGATTGTGGAGGCAGTTATCTCTGTCCTTGAACAGACTCCGCCGGAACTTTCGGCAGATATTCTGGACCGGGGGATCGTGCTGACGGGAGGAGGCGCGATGCTTCGGGGGCTGGAAGAGCTGATCGAGGAAAAGACAGGAATCAATACCATGACCGCGGAGGATCCGATGAAGGTAGTCGCCATTGGAACCGGGCAGTTTGTGGAGTTCATGAGCGGAAGAAAAGATTTTTAATCATCAGGGATGTGGGCACAAGGACACATCCCTGTTCTTATCGGAAGCATTCTCTGTTCCGCGGCGCGATAATGGATGAGAAAGGGAAGAAATTTGGAGAAAGTAATAGGATATGTAGGGCATATTGTATATCGGAATGAAGAGAACGGCTATACAGTCTTCCATTTGGAAAATGACGATGGAGAAGTGACCTGCGTGGGCAATTTTAATTTTATAAGCGAAGGTGAGATGCTGGAACTGGACGGAGAGTATGTGAATCACAGTGTATATGGGACACAGCTTAAGGTGTCCTCCCATGTGGTGAAAGAGCCGGAGGATCTTGTGTCTATTGAGCGGTATCTGGGTTCTGGGGCGGTCAAAGGTGTAGGAGCCGCTCTTGCCGGAAGAATCGTTAAAAAGTTCAAAGAGGATACTTTCCGTATCATTGAGGAGGAACCGGAGCGTCTCGTGGAAATCAAGGGGATCAGCGAGAGGAAAGCGCGGGAGATCGCGGAACAGGTGGAAGGGAAGAAAGATATGCGCAAAGCTATGATCTATCTTCAGAAGTACGGGATATCCACAAAGCTTGCGGCAAAGATATATCAGCATTATGGTATGCGTGTATACAATATTTTGGAAGAGAATCCCTATCAGCTTGCGGACAATATCGAAGGTGTAGGATTCAAGACGGCGGATGAGATCGCGGCGCGTATAGGGATACATACAGACTCGGATTATCGGATTAAGAGCGGTCTTTTTTATACGCTGCAGCAGGCGGTGGGGGAGGGGCATATCTACCTGCCTCAGGAGGCGCTGCTTAAGCGTGCAGGAGAATTGCTGGGGGTAGAGATTCATGATATTGAGAAACATGTGATGGATCTTTGCATCGATAAAAAGACGGTTATGAAAGAGTGTGAAGGTCAGATCAGGATCTATCCTGCCCACTATTATTACCTTGAATTAAACACGGCGAAGATGCTTCATGACTTGAACATTGACTGTAAGATGCCGGAGGATCTGATGGAACGGCGCCTTAAAAAGGTAGAAGATACCGAACAGATTCAGCTGGATGAGATGCAGCACCGGGCGGTCATCGAGTCTATCAAACACGGTCTTCTCGTCCTGACCGGAGGACCGGGTACGGGAAAAACAACTACTATTAACACGATGATTCGTTTCTTTGAGAGTGAGGGAATGAGTCTGCTTCTCGCAGCGCCGACCGGACGCGCGGCGAAACGGATGACAGAGGCCACGGGGTATGAGGCTCAGACAATCCACCGTCTGTTGGAAGTCAATGTAAATCCTGAGGATAAGGAGGCGGTGGGTGGTTTTATGAGGAACAGGCAGAATCCGCTGGAGACAGATGTGATTATCATCGACGAGATGTCCATGGTTGACCTGCCGCTCATGCATGCGCTTCTCTCCGCGGTTGTGCCGGGAACAAGGCTCGTGCTTGTGGGGGATGTAGATCAGCTTCCCTCCGTGGGACCTGGCAGAGTGCTCAGGGACATTATTTCTTCAGGATGTTTCCCTGTGGTGACGCTGACGCGGATTTTCCGTCAGGCAGGCGAGAGCGATATTGTGATGAATGCCCATAAGATCAATGCGGGAGAGCCTGTGGTGCTGGATAATAAGAGCCGGGATTTCTTCTTTTTAAAGAGACAGGATGCAGACACTATCATTGGCGTGACCATTATGCTTATTCAGAAGAAACTCCCGAAGTATGTGGGAGCTCTGCCCGGAGAGATACAGGTTATGACTCCGACGAGAAAGGGCTTGCTTGGAGTGGAGCGGCTGAATATGATCCTTCAGCGGTATCTGAATCCGGAGGATAAGAAAAAGGCGGAGAAAGAAATAAACGGACGTCTTTTCCGTGAGGGTGATAAGGTAATGCAGATTAAGAATAATTATCAGCTCGAGTGGGAAGTGACGACGAAGTTCGGCCTGACTGTGGATAAGGGTATGGGCGTGTTTAACGGCGATATGGGCGTGATTACGGAGATCAATCAGTACACAGAGACAATAGAGGTAGAGTTTGACGAGGCGAGAAAGGTGAAATACGGATTTGATATGACGGAAGAACTGGAACTGGCATATGCGATTACAGTTCACAAGTCACAGGGCAGCGAGTATCCCGCGGTTGTTATTCCGCTTCTTCCGGGGCCGAGACTGCTTTATAACAGGAACTTATTGTACACGGCAGTGACGAGGGCTAAGAAATGCCTGACAATCGTTGGGAGTGATACGGTATTTCAGGAAATGATACAAAACAAAAACGAACAAGCAAGATACACCAGTCTTTCGGAGCGGATCCGCGAATTCAGGGACAGTCTTTAAAAAGGAGGGTTCCGGAAGTTTTGATCCAGAAGGGGCTTAATATTCTATATCCTCCTGTATGCCCATTCTGCGGACATATTTCCCCGGAGGGTATTTGTGCAAGGTGCAGGGAGAAGATCATCCATGTGAAAGAGCCTTTTTGTATGCATTGTGGGAAACCGCTGGATGATGAAACACAGGAATACTGCCGTGACTGCGAGCGGCGTATCGCCGTATCTGCGCGTGGTTCCTGTATTGCGCAGGGACGCGGCCTGTGGATTCACCGGGAACCGGTATCAGGCGCGGTTTACCGCTTCAAATACAAAAATAAGAGGAACTGGGGAAGAATCTTTGCCAATGAGATGGAAAAACATTATGGCAGCCAGATCAGACGGTGGGAGATTAAACAGATTATCCCCATACCCCTCCATGTCTCAAAGAGGAGAAAGAGAGGTTTTAACCAGTCGGAAATAATCGCGAGGGAACTGAGTTTTCTTACAGGGATTCCCTGCAAGACAGATGTGCTCTTTCGGGTCAAAAAGACCGTGCCTCAGAAGTTTTTGGATAACAGTGGGCGAGCGGAGAATCTTAGAGGCGCGTTCGCGGTGTCACGTAAGTGGGAAGCTCCCAGAAACATTCTTCTCATAGATGATATTTACACGACTGGGGCTACTCTAGAGAGAGCGGCGAAAATGCTGAAAAAAGCAGGGGCGCGAAATATCTACTTTTTGACCATAAGCATTGGACAAGGTATCTGAGTATATGATATACTAAAAAAATAATGGACTTAAATCGGCATAAAAGTACATAGGAAGGACGTGTGGAAGCGTTATGTTAGACAAGAGAAAGATACGGCTGATGACACGGGCCTCAATTTATGAGAAGAGGTATGGAGAAGATGATCTGAAGATCAGCGGTTACTATAAGAAAGATTATACTAGTCTGAATACGTGGATCACGCTGATCTGGGTTACAGTAGGATATGCATTTTTAGGCGGAGCGCTCTTCCTCTGCTATGGTGATATCTTGTTGGAAGGTATTACGATCATGCGTCTGTTCCTCTATGCGGCAGTTGCTTTGGGGGCCTATCTAGTCTTGCTGATCATATACGGGATCGGAGCGGGGACTTTTTATTCCAAAAAACATGCCCGAGCAAAGCAGAGGGTGAAACGGTATATGAGAGATATATCTCATCTTGAGAAGATGAATAGCAAAAAGGAGAAAAACAGACCATGAGCACGTTGTTAATATGGAGAGAAAAGCTGCAGAAGATATATGCAGGATACTCCGGTTATATTTTGAAAGGACTTCAGTTCCTGATGGGGCTGATTCTGTTTGCATTGATCAATTCTAATATCGGATTTATGAAAATAGCATCTTCTATAGTATGCACGGTTGGTCTTGCGGCAGTCTGCACATTCTTTCCTATGATTGTGATGGTTATGGCGGCAACTGTACTGATACTGGTACACTTTTATGCATTGTCTCTTCCAATTGCAGTGGTGGCGGCAGTTATTTTTCTTATAATGTATATCTTTTATTTCCGATTTACTCCAAGGAAAGCATGGATCGTTCTTTTGTCAGCCATGGCGTTTGGCTTGAAGATACCCTTTGTTATCCCGGTTGTATTCGGACTTCTGGGAACACCGATCTGGATCGTTCCGGCAGCGTGTGGGATTATGGGTTACTATATGACAGATTTTGTGAAGGGCTCGGCAGCTGCGCTTAGAAACGTGGATGCAGAAGGGCTGGCGGGAAGTCTTGTCAGTTCTACGAAACAGATTCTCGGGAACAAAGAGATGTGGCTTATGATTATTGCGGTGATGGTAGGGATCCTTGTGGTACATGTGATCCGTACAAGGGCTGTCGATCATGCATGGAAGATTGCATCCGCATCAGGAGCGGTTGTATGTCTGGTTATTGGATCAGTGGGAAATATTGTCCTGAAAGGAGATCTCTCCTATGTCTCAATGATAGTGAGTGCAGTCATCGGAGCATTGCTGGGATTAGTACTGGAATTCCTGTTCTTTTGTGTAGACTATTCCCGGACAGAGAATATCCAGTTTGAGGATGACGAATACTATTATTATGTTAAGGCGGTTCCCAAAGTAGGGGTGGCCGCACCGGAGAAAACAGTCAAGCATATCACAGAAGATACAGGGGACAGGAGCGATAACACAGATGACATCCTCCTTACAAGGAGCCTGAGCAAAGAGTTGGGGCTTGAGAAAGAGAGGCACGAGTAAACAAGGCGGTGGCACACAGTATGATAGACTGGATGAGAAATTTTTTTGACAATTATACAAACGACATGTATTTCCCATCGATTCAGGTGATGGATATCATTGAGATCCTGATTATCACCGTGATCGTATATGAGATCATGCTGTGGATCAAGAATACAAAGGCATGGATGCTTCTGCGCGGAATCATTATGCTGGCGCTTTTTATTTTTCTGGCATGGATTTTTCAGATGCACACGATCCTGTATCTGGCGGCTCAGACCATCAACGTACTGGCAGTTGCGGCGGTGGTTGTCTTTCAGCCGGAACTTCGGCGCGCTCTGGAAAAACTAGGCGAGAGAAACTTGCTCAGTAATATCAATCCCTTTGATAAGAACAGAGAGAATGAGAGATTTTCTGATATGACGGCGGACAGTATTGTGTCTGCATGTTATGAGATGGGAAGCGTCTGTACGGGAGCCCTCATTGTCGTTGAACAAGCGATCCGTCTCAATGAGTATGAGATGACTGGGATTGAATTGGACTGTAAAGTGTCTTCTCAAGTATTGATCAATATATTCGAACATAATACGCCTCTGCATGACGGGGCAATCATCATCCGGGGAGACCGGATCACATCAGCCACATGTTATCTTCCTCTTTCAGACAATATGTCGATCAGCAAGGATCTTGGTACCAGACACAGAGCAGCTCTGGGGATGAGCGAGGTGTGCGACGCCTTAGTGATCGTTGTCTCAGAAGAGACAGGGACGGTATCGGTAGCAATGGGAGGCAGACTCACACGCGGGGTCAGCCGCGAAGAGTTAAGAGAGAGGCTGAGCCAGATTCAGTATAGAAAATCTGAACAGAAAAGATTCACTATACGGAAAGGATGGCGCAGATCATGAAGCAGATGATGAATAAATATAAGCTGACGAACAATTTAGGGCTGAAAGTCATCGCGTTCATTTTTTCGGCGCTTCTCTGGCTGATTGTGGTTAATTTTGACAACCCGGTTGTCAGCAATACTTTCAGGGACATTCCTGTGACAATTGTCAATGACGATATTATTACTTCAGCAGGGGATGTGTATCAGGTTGTAGGCGAGCAGACTGTTTCGGTGGTAGTCTACGCAACTCGTGACATAAGCCAGAAACTTGACGCCGAAGATATTGTGGCTACGGCGGATGTGACAGAGATGGATACGGCGACAGGACTCATCCCCATCAAGATATCGCTTCCCGATTACAGTGGAAGGTATGAATCAGCAGAAGCTATTCCCCGGAACCTGACGATTCAAAGAGAAAAGTCCGGGAAGAAGGTGCTTTCTCTGAGCGTGAAAGCAGATAATGAACCGGCAGACGGATATATCCTTGGCGATATGACAGTGGATCCGGAGCAGGTAACGATTACTGGAGCTGAGTCTGTATTGTCACAGATCGACAGGGCGGAAGCAAGAGTGGATGTGGACGGTATAACATCAGATCAGGAGAAGACAGCGGAGCTTAGATTGTATGACGCAGACGGGAACGTGCTGAATCCGCCACAGATAGAAAATGACTTAGGAGAGAGCGGCATTACGGTTTCCGTGGAAGTCTTGAAATTAAAGAGTGTTCCTATCGTGCTTAATGTGTCGGGAACTCCTGCGGAAGGATATAAGTACACAGGAGTTACCAGTACTCCGGAAAGTCTTCAGGTGTGTGGGAAAAGTGATGATCTGGAAGGATTTAATGAGATTGCGATACCGGGTTCCGTGCTGGATATCAGCGGTGCGTCTGGGACGGTAGAGCAGACGGTGGATATTACAGAATATCTGCCCGAAGGCGTAAGCCTTGTGGATGGAAGTTCAGCAGATATCAGGGTTACTTTAAAAGTGGAACAGGAAGGTACCCGCTCAATTGATTTTCTGGTAAGTTCACTTAGAATCAATAACCTGCACGAGACCCTTCAAGTTAATTATGAGACAGGAGCGGAGATTGTAATTCATGTGAGCGGCGATGAGGCGCGCTTAAGCACGCTGGATATCAGTAATGCAGTTTCTGTGGATCTTAGGAATTATACTATGCCGGGCACATATGATCTTCCGGTAACGGTTGATCTGCCGGATGGGATTACACTGGATGAACAAGTGACAGTCAGGCTGACACTGGTGGAAAAAACAGATGAGCAAATCCCAGATAATCAGACGGATCAGGGGCAGGAAAGTGACTGACGGGTTTCTGTAAGAAAATTGTACAGGGAAAATACAAGGAGAGTATATAGGATGGTTAACGGAAAAGTCAGGATCAAGAATCCAACCGGGCTGCATTTAAGACCCGCGGGACTGTTCTGTAAGACAGCAATGCAGTTCGACAGCAAGATCACGATCCATAAGAAGACGAAACTAGAAGATGTGACGGCGAATGCAAAGAGTGTTCTCAGCGTTCTTGGCGCATGTATTAAGAGCGGAGACGAGATTATGATTGTCTGTGAGGGGAATGATGAGGACGAGGCTTTAAAAGAACTGGTACAGCTCGTTGAAGACGGGCTGGGAGAATAGGAGGATTTATCTATGAGCAAAGCAACGCTTGTGATTATGGCGGCGGGGATCGGCAGCCGGTTTGGCGGAGGGATTAAGCAGCTTGCACCGGTCGGCCCGAACGGAGAGATCATTATGGATTACTCGATTTATGATGCCATAGAGGCAGGCTTTGACAAGGTTGTTTTCGTGATCCGTAAGGATTTAGAGAAAGATTTCAAAGAGATCATCGGAAACCGTATTGAAAAGCAAGTTGAAACATCTTATGTCTATCAGGAACTTGATGATATACCTGCGGCATACAAGGAAAAGTTTCCGGAAAGAACAAAACCATGGGGGACAGGACAGGCTGTTCTGTGCTGCAAAGATGTGGTGGATTCACCGTTCCTTGTAATCAATGCAGATGATTATTATGGGAAAAGCGCATACCGCGAGGCGTATATATATTTGACAAGTCTTAAGGATACTGGTAAAATACAGGCTTGTATGATTGGCTTCATATTGGAGAATACACTCAGCGATAACGGCGGAGTGACCCGTGGGCTGTGCACAGTTGATGAGGAAGGCATGCTCACAGGGATTGTAGAGACCCATAATATTGAAAAGGACAGAGGACTGGCGGTAATCAGGGAAGACGACGGGAAGAAGAGGACGATCCATGCCGGCTCGCAGGTGTCCATGAACATGTGGGGTCTTACTCCGGATTTCTTTGGGATTTTGGAAACTGGGTTTGAAGCTTTCTTAAAAGAAACTCCTTCGGAAGATTTAAAAGCAGAATATCTGCTTCCGACCATTATCGGAGATCTTTTACAAGAGGGGAAAATAAGCGTAAAGGTACTAAAATCAGAAGACCAGTGGTTTGGCGTAACATACAAGGAAGACCGTGAATCAGTGATGAATTCCGTCAGGGCTCTGATCACAGATGGATTATATCCTGAGAAGTTGTATAGCTAATTGGATTTTTGGAGAAGTGACGAAAAGTGCTGTACTTGGGGGATAAAGATAAGTAAGAAAAGGGTTTTACAATGGCGAAACAAAAGACGGCCACAAGACAGGCCGGAAAAAGAAATGGGAATACGGGCAAAAGATATTCCCGTCCGTCAAAAAACAGGATCGGCAGTTTTCTGCTGGTTATTCAGGCATTGGTTAGCTTGGTGTTTATGGGAGTTGTCTTCTTGCTTGACATGCTTCCTGCAAACTATCTGGCGCTGGCAGCAATGGTACTATTCTTTCTGTGGTGTCTTGCTTTTATGTCTCAGGCGCTTCGCAAAAAGCGCGGGGTTACAGGGAAGATATACAGTCTTCTTTTGATATGCGTTCTGATCTATGGAGCGTATCATATTATGGAGACGAACAACATGATCGCGAAGATCACCAGCGGCGGATTTAAAAAGGATATGATGCTAGTAGCGGTTCTTGCAGACGACCCGGCCGAGACGCTGGAAGACGCTGCAGGTTATAAATTTGGAGTTCAGTTTGAAAAAGACGCTCAGAACATGCAGACTGCAATAGCTGACATTCAGGAACAACTAGGCTTAGATATTGATATGGAGGAGTACGCTTCCGTTGAAGAACAGGGAGAAAGCCTGATTAACGGGGATGTACAGGCCATTATCTACGACAGCAGTTATACAAATCTGCTTGAGGAAGCAGTTCCGGATTATAGTAGCAAAATCAGAATCATATATGAGCATGAGATAGAGACGGCGCTTAACATGGGAGGATCCGGAGAGGACGACAGCCTGATCACAGAACCTTTTGCCGTTTACATCAGCGGTATTGACGTGTATGGCGATGAGAGAGACGCCGCACAGGCCCGGGAGAGTGAGCGCAGCGATGTGAATATTATCGCTGTTGTGAACCCGGAGACCCGGCAGATCCTTCTTGTGACGACCCCGAGAGATTATTTCGTTCCTATACCGGGAATTTCCGGAGGTATGAGTGATAAGCTGACTCATGCCGGCCTGTACGGGGTGGACGCTTCTATGAATACTCTTGGCGCCCTATATGAGACAGACATCAATTATTATGTAAAGGTGAACTTTACCGCTTTGATGGAAGTAGTAGATATTCTCGGCGGTCTGGATGTATATTCGGAGTATGCCTTTACCACGGGCTGGGAGTCCGGTCATGAGATGGAAGTTGTAGAGGGCTGGAATAGTTTCAACGGCGAAGAGGCACTTGCATTCTGCCGGGAGAGACATAATCTGGCAGATGGGGACAACCAGCGAGGCAAGAATCAGCAGGCAGTAATTACGGCAATGCTGAAGAAAGTCTTATCTCCGACTATGCTCTTGAAAGCAAGCAGTATCATCAATCAGGTAGGACAGGGTGTTGAGACAAATATCTCGCAGCCTCAGATCAATGCAGTGGTAAAGGATCAGCTTTCTACAGGTGCCTCGTGGACAATTCAGTCCGTTGCGGCGAAAGGAATTGATGCCACGGACTATCCATATTCAGCAAGCAGTACGGAGGTATACGTAATGTACCCGGATCAGAGTTCCGTGGATGAGATTATTAGTTTGATCAATACTGTGGAAAATGGCGGAATGTTGGAGAGCGGAGAACAATTGAATTGAGAGAAATTTTAGATGAAATAACAGGCGTTATATCAGACATTATTTAACGAGGGGGAAGACCGAAATCTGTGTTTTACGGGCAGATTTCGGTCTTTTGCTGGCAATTGTTTATAATGTTATACTATAAAAATCAACAAATGTAATGATAATGTAAAATTTGGATGTTGAATAATGGAACAATAGCTATATAATTAAATTTGATGTAAACAAATTGTGCATTATAACAAAGAGGATGATTTATTAGAATATGAAAAATAAAAAAACAGAGTTAATTCTTGGTAAAATTCTCTTTCTTACAGGAGGATTGTTCTTAGTCTTGTTAGGGGCTGCCAGCGTTCTCCTATCCGTAAGTGTCAGGTGGATGTTTAAAACATGGCCGAATTTGTCTATGCAGGAATTGATGTTTCAGATTCAGTCCCCCATGGAAGGTACTAGCAAGGATATGATCAATAATTATATAGATTCATGCGTACCGGTTACTGTGCTTGTAATCTTTCTTATAGCCAGTATCCTTGCTTTATTCCGAAAAAAGAAAAAAATACATTGGATAACAGTGGCTTCAGTTGTGCTGATATCTGGAATCATTGTTGCTCTGGACGTTCACACAGTGTGGGCGCGGCTGGATGTAAAGGGATACATAGAAAATAGAAATACAAATTCGGGATTTATCGATTCGAATTACGTGGATCCAGCAGAGACAGAACTTACCTTTCCAGAGCAGAAAAGAAATCTGATCTATATCTTTCTTGAATCCATGGAAACTACATACAGCAGTCAGGAAGATGGCGGCGCATATGATGAAAACTACATTCCCGAACTGACGCAGATTGCCATGGAGAACGAAGACTTCTCAGGCGCCGGACAAGAGTTGAACGGTTCATATGCTATGAGTTATGCCACGTGGACGGTAGCTGGACTTTTTGCACAGACTTCGGGACTTCATTTGTATCTTCCTATTGATGGGAATTCAATGGATACACAGGAGAATTTCCTGCCTGATCTGACAGCTTTAGGAGATATCTTGGAGGATCAGGGCTATAATCAGACGATTCTGTTTGGATCAGACGGAAATTTTGGAGGACGTAGTCTTTATTTTTCTGATCATGGAAATTATAGTGTGAAAGACTGGTAATATTACAAAGAAATCGGAAAGCTTGCGCAGGACTATGGAGTATGGTGGGGCTATGAAGACGAAAAGCTCTTTGAGTATGCCAAGGAAGAGCTTTTGTCACTTGCCTCACAGGATCAACCATTTAATCTTAGTTTGCTGACAGCGGACACCCATTTTGAAGATGGATATGTATGCGAGCTATGTGGTACCGAGTATGGCGATAACCAATATGCAAATGTACTGGCGTGTTCCAGCAATCAGGTGAGTGAGTTTGTTTCATGGATTCAACAGCAGGATTTTTATGATAATACAACTATAGTTATATCAGGAGACCATCTGACCATGGACAGTGATTTCTGTGAAGATATCGACAGTGATTATGACAGGAAAGTTTATACAGCATATATCAATTCGGCTGTGGAGCCAGAGAATCCTGAACAGAAGAGAGAGTATTCTACCTTTGACAATTTTCCGACAACGCTCGCAAGTCTTGGTGTGCAGATTCAGGGAGAACGGCTGGGTCTGGGAACAAATCTGTTTTCTGGGGAAAAGACGCTAATCGAACAGTATGGCGTCGATCAGATGAATAATGAACTTATGAAAAAATCAGATCTAATGGACAGGCTGTCAGAGGGCATTGATGAAAACAATACAGAATTGCTGATCCGGGAGGGACGGATACCGACGGCGGCTGCAGAGACGCTTCCATATGATTATAGAACGGGCTCGTTTCAGATTGTAATCAGTGATATCCAGAATGCGGAAAATGGAATCTCAATGGTTATGGCAGCGATCTGGACGGCAGAAGATC
>LHCFR01400__coassemble_901_pt1 | contig 33875 bp, 33 predicted proteins | sample LHCFR01400__metabat2_low_PE_004 | metagenome-assembled genome bin LHCFR01400 | reverse complement strand
CCTGTTCCATCGTATCACGGTCACGAACAGTAACAGCCCCGTCTTCTTCTGACTCAAAATCATACGTCACGCAGAACGGAGTCCCGACCTCATCTTGCCGGCGGTAACGCTTGCCAATATTGCCTCGGTCATCGAACTCGCAGTTATAATACTTGCACAGCTCTGTATAAATCTTCTCCGCCCCTTCGTTCAATTTCTTAGAAAGTGGCAGCACACCGATCTTCACTGGCGCTAAAGCTGGATGGAAATGAAGTACCGTACGCATATCTGGCTTTTCTTCCGTACCGATATTTTCCTCATCATACGCACTGCACAAAAATGCCAGCACCATACGATCAGCGCCAAGCGATGGTTCAATAACATATGGGATGTATTTCTCCTTCGCCTCGTCATCAAAATAGGTCAGATCCTGACCAGATACATTCTGATGCTGTGTCAGGTCATAATCCGTACGGTCCGCGATACCCCACAACTCGCCCCAGCCAAATGGGAAGAGAAATTCCACATCGGTCGTTGCTTTACTGTAAAATGACAGTTCTTCTTTATCATGATCACGATAACGCACTTCATCGTCTTTAAGCCCCAGAGAGGACAACCAGTTTAAGCAGAAGTTCTTCCAGTAGTCGAACCACTCCAGATCTGTGTCCGGCTTGCAGAAAAACTCCAGCTCCATCTGCTCGAACTCTCTTGTACGGAACGTAAAGTTTCCCGGAGTAATCTCATTTCGGAAAGATTTTCCAATCTGAGCAATTCCAAAAGGCAGCTTCTTTCTGGAAGTACGTTGTACATTTTTAAAATTCACGAAAATACCCTGCGCAGTCTCCGGACGAAGATATACGGTATTCTTTGCCTCCTCGGTCACACCTTGAAATGTCTTAAACATCAGGTTGAACTGACGGATATCCGTAAAATTATGTTTGCCACAGGTTGGGCATGAGATCTGATGTTCCTCGATAAACGCAGTCATCTGTTCCTGAGACCATCCGTCCACAGATCCCTCTAAAGTAATCCCCTTCTCCTCGCAGTAGTCCTCGATCAGTTTATCGGCGCGAAAGCGTTCATGGCACTCCTTACAATCCATCAACGGATCACTGAATCCACCCAGATGTCCGGACGCCACCCATGTCTGAGGATTCATCAAAATTGCGCAATCCACTCCAACATTGTATGGATTTTCTTGCACAAACTTCTTCCACCATGCCCTTTTCACATTGTTTTTTAACTCCACACCAAGATTGCCGTAATCCCATGTATTCGCAAGCCCGCCGTAGATCTCAGACCCCGGATATACAAATCCCCTTGATTTTGCCAGCGCTACGATTTTATCCATTGTCTTTTCAACCATAGTTTATGTTCCTCACATTCTTTTACTCAATTGGTACTTATTATAACGGGTGTATCCATATTTTTCAAGGGATTTACAGCAGAGTCTCCAGTATCTCTAATGATTTAAACTTTCTGCCCACGTACACTTCCATAAGTCTCCCCATCACTCTTCCTAACTCATCAAGCACTTTCTCCGTCACAGTAAATGTGTATAACTTCTCAATACTACTAGATTCTATATATTGCATGCTATATAAAGTCGAATTATCTAACACCATGTCGTCGATCACCCCGGCAACGCACTCACTGCACACAAGCCCGCCTTTCACCGCGCTGAACACAGACTGTCTGTCTTTGTCTCCACACGTAACGCACTGGAAAACCTGTGGCGCCTGCCCATTGATTACCAGCGCTTTTAATTCGAATATGTAACGTATAAGCCGGTCTGAAATATGCGGATTTGTAAGCGCGCGCATGGTCTGATAGAGAAGCTTTAGCATTTCCCTCTCATCATTAAATTCTTTCGTATAATAATCGGCAAATTCCAAAAAATAGAACCCATAATACGCCCCGATCATATCCCGCCTTAGCTCGGCAAAATAATTGGAGATACTGGCGGACTGGATCGTGTAGGAAGTCCGCCCCTCGTACATTGTAAATTCTCCAAAGGAAAAAGGATTTACGGCTCCCACCAGCGGACTATTGGGTCGTCTGGAACCCTTGGCAAAAGCCGATATCTTTCCATATTCTTTTGTCAGTATAACCACCCGCCGGTCATATTCCCCTACCGGCATCGTGGAGAGCACCATGCCCGTCAGTACGATCTGATTCACGCTTCCCCTTTCTACCGCCAAAGCACTGTGCCGCCCTCTTCCTTGCCAGTTCCGCCCTGCCGCCCTGGCTGCTTACACCTGCCTGTCTTCTCTTCCTTTCCAGCGGTATGCTGTTGCATCTTGTAGGTAAGATAATCCGCCACGCTTCCTGTTGCCATAAACTTCTCCCAGTATGTCTCTCTCATCGGTTCACCTCTTCATATGTGATCAGAACTTCCGGCACATTCTGCCCCGCATAAATTTTGCCGTGCAATTTATTTGCATTAACCGTAGTTCTTCTTGATAAATTTAGGTTCTCCGATTTCTAAAATGAGTATACTGTATAAAAAATACCAGATGCTTTTTCCGAAATATGCCTTGACAATTTTATTTTTCCCTATAAATTACATCTCATCTTCCCTGTATCCGAAATTCTTCATCAGAAAATCACTGTCCCGCCAGTTCTTCTGCACCTTAACCCACAATTTCAGATTTACCCGGCAGTCCAGCATCCTCTCGATCTCATAACGTGCCGTACTGCCGATCTTCTTGAGCATTGTCCCCTGCTTTCCGATAATAATACCCTTGTGCGAATCCCGCTCACAGATGATAGTAGCGTCGATGTGCATGACCTTTTTCTCCATCTTCATGCGGTCAATGGCTACCGCGATGCCGTGGGGAATCTCCTCATTTAAGCTGTGGAGCGCTTTCTCACGGATAACTTCCGCCACGATTTGGCGCTCCGGCTGGTCTGTAACCGTCTCTTCATCATAGAACTGCGGACCGTATGGAAGATATTTCAATATCACTTTCACAAGCTCGTCCGTATTGTCACCGCTGCGCGCTGACACAGGAACGATCTCAGCAAAATCATACTCCTTTCGGTACAGATCAATGACAGGAAACAGCCCCTCTTTCTTCACCATGTCGATCTTATTGATAACAAGGATCACAGGTGTTTTCACCTTCTTAAGCTGGTCTATGATATGCCGCTCACCCGCGCCAATAAATGTGGACGGCTCTACAAGCCAAAGCACCACATCAACCTCATTTAGTGAGCGCTCTGCAATATTTACCATGTATTCACCAAGCTTATTTTTTGCCTTATGGATCCCCGGAGTGTCCACAAACACAATCTGCCCCTCCTCCGTAGTCAGAACTGTCTGGATACGGTTTCTCGTGGTTTGGGGTTTGTTGGACGTGATCGCGATTTTCTGCCCAATCAGATGATTCATCAGCGTGGATTTTCCCACGTTGGGTCTTCCGATCAGCGTCACAAATCCAGATTTAAAATCTTCTCTCATATATTCTTCCTCATTTTGGCTTTCCTTCCATTTCCCTGCACTCAGCTTAACGTCTTGACTTCCATGAAGAGTGCCTTCTGCTCCTCAATCTTTTCCTCACTTCCAATCACGCACAGTAAATCTGCGTCCAGCATTGCCCGGACCACTTTCGCCAGCGCCCGGATATCGTCTTTTCCGGCATTTAATATCTCGTCCCGCTCTCTTCGTATCATCTCTTCTGTGACACGGTTCATATACAGGTTCATAGAACGGCTTCCTTTTGCCGCTGGATTCATGGGCCGGTCAATATTGCTGATCGTTCCAATGATAAACTTGTTCATGTCACGGTCGTCTACATCAAAGTTCTCGAGATAATTCACAACTCCTTCATACACTTCGAGTGTTTTCTCGAGATTCGGGTCGCGATATGATATCAGATATCCTTCCCCGATGCGGTTAAAATTGCTCATACAGCCGTATGCCCCGCCTTTGACACGGACATTCTGCCAGAGATAATCATAACTTAAAATCACCTTTAATATCTGAAGAGCACCCACATATTCGGCTCCCCCGTCAATGAAATTACCTGCTCTTGCCACATACTGTACCTTCGAAGAAGTCTTAAAACCTTCATTGAGCTTTGCGCAGTGGATAATGCACGGCATATCTGCTGCGTTGCCCCCATCGGCAGGCAGCGTGTCATTCAGTCCATTTCTCACAACATCAAATGCCGAACGTATCGGCGCAAGCCCTTCTTCAGCCGACGTATAACTTACCATCAGGTTGTCAGCTCTGAAGATCTTCCTTGCGATCATTTTCAGATTGCGGATCAGCTCTTCTTTGTGCCCTTCAAAATCTTCCTCGATTGTTTTGACAACCTCATAGAACCCGATTCCGTCCGTATCATCCTTAAATTTGGCGATCGGCGAAGTATAGGATAACGCCCGCAGTGCGGCTGTGGTATGCCCGGAAGAGAGGAAGGACATCTGGAGACGTGAGCGCAGCATGGCAATAATCTCCTTTAAGCGTTTCGCGTCCTCCAGCTTTGATTCCATAAGAATTTCACGCATCATAGCAAAGAGGATGTCCATCTTCGGATAAAGCGCCTTACCCTTCATTTCAAACGTAGCGCGGAACTCCTTTTCCCTTACTTTTGTCACATCGGCATAAAGCTCCAAGGATGTGCCGATGCCTCCCGTATGGACGTTGATCTCATTGAACAGTTCCCCGTACTCATAATTTGCCGTGTCAATGATGCCCAGAACATTCTGTAAAATTCCCACATAAGGAAGCAGTTCTTCGCTGATATCCGACAAATCAAACATAAGCGTCGCATAGCCGATTCCATTTGTCTCTACGTTGTGATGCACTACCTTCACTCCGTCTACATCCATCTCTTCATTGCAGATGGGTGCGGTCTCGTGGGAGATATCTTCTCTCTTTAATACCGGAATCTTCGCCAGATCCTCAGGCGAGGATTCTTCTTCCTGATATTCTTCCAACTCTTTCGTGGAGCGCACAAGCTCCTCGATTTCCTCGTCGGAGAGGCTCTCCTTATAAGCTCTAAGTTTCTCGGAAAGTTCCCGGTCCATTCGTGCAGTACGCCCTTTTTCAGGACGAATAATTACTACTGCGCCGTGAGTATTGTCAATCAGATATGTCTGGATCAGTTCTTCGAAATATCCGGACTCCACTTGACTTTTCAGGAACTCAAACACTGGAATCGCCTCCATATGGATGAACGGCTTCTCCTCATCATAAAGCCAACTGTCAAATAACTGCAGTCCATACATCAGTCCCCGCGGATAATTCCCGAAATCCGCCTCACGAAAACGAAATTCATGATAGTTAATCCCTGCGCGGAGAGCTTTTTTATCCACCCCGTTCTTTACAATATCAGTAAGCGTATCCTCAATCACACGGATAAATTCCTCTTTCTGCTCTATATTTGCATTTTTAGAAATCACAGAGAAGATAGGTTGGTACACCCCGTTATCGTATGATCCCATAATATCTTTTCCCATGCCCGCGTCTAAGAGTGCTTTTTTAAGCGGAGCACCCGGTGCTGACAAAAGAGCATAATCCAGTATCTGAAATGCAAGGTATAGTTTTTCATCCAATGAAGTTCCGATGACCTTATTGTACGAAAGATAAGTATTATCGACCTCATTTTCGTTACTTGCTATGGAATATTCCTGCACAATCTCTCGCATTTCAGAAAATGGTTCCTGATATTTGATCTTAGAATCAATCTGAATTTTCTCAAAGTCTGACAAGTATTTTTCATCCAGCCATCTTAATTTTTCTTCCATATCCATATCGCCGTATAGATAGATGTAGCTATTGGACGGATGATAGTATTTCCGATGAAATTCAAGGAACTGTTCATAGGTGAGCTCCGGAATCACCTCCGGATCGCCTCCAGATTCATTTGCATAGGATGTATCCGGGAAAAGCGAATTTAAGATCACACGGTCCAACACTCCTTCAGGAGAAGAAAACGCGCCTTTCATCTCATTATATACTACACCGGAAAGCTTCAGCTCTCCATCCGGCCTGTCCAGCTTATAGCTCCATCCCTCCTGCCGGAAAGTCTTGTCATGCTGATAGATATTCGGATAAAATACCGCGTCCATATAAACGTGCATCAGGTTCTGGAAGTCCTTGTCATTACAACTTGCCACAGGGTAGACCGTTTTGTCAGGATAAGTCATCGCATTCAAAAATGTATTGAGAGAACCTTTCACCAGCTCCACAAATGGATCTTTTACAGGGAACTCCCGGGATCCGCATAACACGGAATGTTCCATAATATGCGGCACGCCCGTGCTGTCTGCCGGCGGAGTGCGAAATCCGATCGCAAATACCTTGTTCTCATCGTCGTTTTCCATGAGAAGCACTCTTGCCCCAGTCTTTTTATGTCTCAGGAGAATCCCCTTTGATCCCAAACCCGAGAGTTCTTTCTCCTGCATTACTTCATATGCTGTAAGGCTATATATACTCATGTCTGATCTCCTTTGCTTTCCTAATTATTATACCACATGTGTAGGAAAGGAAGCGCCCGGCAGTAATAGGTGCCGCTCTTCTCTTTGAACTTCGCCGCATATTCTCTTGTCTTCTTATATGTATCTGCCTTCGGCAGCTTCCCGTTATCCGGGCCACCTATGATGTTATCCATACTGATCATCATACCGGCCACTGTCCCTGCGTACAAGTATAACAGTCCTAAAGCCCATATGCAACCTCCACACAGACATATGGGCTGGATTTCCCGGCCCTGCTTTCTAGCATGCCGGCGGACCGTCCTGTGTTCTCTCTCCTTCTCCTAATTGTTCCTCAATCCTCAAAAGCTGATTGTATTTTGCCACACGCTCCGAACGGCAGGGCGCCCCGGTCTTAATCTGTCCTGCGTTGAACGCCACAGCAATATCAGCAATCATCGTATCCTCTGTCTCCCCGGAGCGGTGAGAGATAACCGCATGGTATCCCGCCTCCTGAGCTGTACGGATCGCCTGAAACGCCTCTGTTAGCGTACCAATCTGGTTAATCTTGATCAAAATGGCATTGGCAGCCCCAAGCTCAATCCCTTTTTGCAGTCGTTTTACATTGGTGACAAAGAGATCATCCCCGACAAGCTGCACCTTGTCTCCGATGCGATCTGTCAAAATCTTCCATCCCTCCCAGTCTTCCTCATCGAGAGCGTCCTCAATGGAACATATCGGGAATTCCTCAATCATTTCCTCATAACAACCGATCATTTCCTCCCTCGTCCTTGCAACCTCGTATCCACATATCTTACTTTCACCCGGAAAGACATAAACCTTCCGCTCTTCGTCGTACAACTCGGACGCAGCTGCGTCCACTGCAATCTTGATATCCTTCCCCATCCGATAGCCTGCCTGTTCCACAGCATCCCTTAAAAGGCGTAATGCTTCCCGTGTATTCCCAATGTCCGGTGCAAATCCTCCCTCGTCCCCCACCGCGGTGTGCAACCTTTGCTTTTGCAGAACCGTTTTCAGCGTATGATAGACCTCCGCGCAAACGCGCAGCCGTTCGCGAAAGGACACCTCTTTTACCGGGACGATCATAAACTCCTGAAAGTCAAGTGCATTATCAGCATGTACTCCTCCGTTTAAAATATTCATCATAGGAACCGGCATTTTCTTTGCTCCCACTCCTCCCAAATAGCGGTACAACGGCATCTTAAGCACATCGGCAGCCGCTCTTGCCGCTGCCATGGACACACCCAGAAGCGCATTTGCCCCTAGATTGCTTTTATTCTCCGTCCCATCCGCTCGGACTAGCGCACGGTCGATCTCCTCCTGATCAAATACATTCATCCCGATAACCGCGCACGCTAGGCGGCTGTTTACATTTTCCACCGCCTGTTCTACACCTTTTCCGTGATAGCGCTTCTCCCCATCCCGAAGCTCCACCGCCTCATACTTCCCGGTAGATGCGCCAGAGGGCACTGACGCTCTGCCCACCGTGTCTTCTCCCGCCAGCACCTCTGCCTCTATTGTAGGATTTCCCCTCGAATCAAGAATCTCCCTTGCGAATATATCCCTGATGGGTAATTGTCTGTCCATGGCTTGTTCTCCTCTCGATTTTTCTTTCCTTACAAAAACAGGCATGCTTTATTAAAAGCTAATGCCTGCTGTTTCATCCCGAATTCCGGGGTTCATGTCTTTAGTTTTTCCGGGTGCGGAGTGCTTCATTCGCCTGCCTTTCATCTTCCAAAGATTACATTTTTTAGGATCCACAGACAATATTAAAAGTAAAATTCCAAATCAGATCCCCCAGTTGTTTATCCGTATAAAAATACGTTTTGCAAAATATGTGATTAAAGCACATAATAGTACAGGGTAATGTCTTCATAATGCCCCTCTTTCATGAGAAAGCCGCCCGGCACAATTCCAAGCCGCACAAACCCCAGTTTCTCATAAAGTCTGAGAGCATGAGTATTGCTACTTACCACCGCATTGAACTGAAGAATACGGAATCCCAATTCTTTCCCTTTCTCTATACAATGCTTCACAAGAAGCTCGCCGATATGTCTTCCTCTCACATCTGCTCGCACCGCATAACTGGCATTGCAGATATGACCGCACCGTCCGACATTATTCGGATGGAGGATATAGAGCCCGACAATTCCTCCGAATTCACAATCATAAGCGATTCCCGTAAAAGACTGCTCTTTAAAAAATATATCACCTGTCGTTTCTGTCAATAATTCTGTCTGCGGAAACGCCACGCCTTCCTCCACGACCTGATTCCAGATCATGACTGTGTCCTTTGCGTCTCCTGTTTCATATGGTCTTACCTTGATATCCATCTGGCCCATTCTCCCAACAGCATCATTCTGATAAAGTCTTCCCTGCTCTCAACATACGGAACATTCTTCTTGCGCCATCTAAATACAGTTCTTCTGCACGATCCAAAGCCTCCGAAAGTGGCATTGCACCATTCACTGTTGTCATAATGGATTCAATCCCATACTCAAAAATATTCTCCGCGCCTCTCCCCATGCTCCCAACCAGAGCCACTGCCGGAATACCGCGTGCCTTACATCTTATTCCAATACCCTGAATCACTTTTCCGAAAGCTGACTGCCAGTCTGTCGCCCCCTCACCTGTGACGACAAGGGAAACCTCTTCTAGTTTTCTGTCAAAGTCTACCAAATCGAGCACTGCGCTGATTCCTGATTTGAGCTCCGCACCGAGAAACACCATAAGCGCGGCTCCCAGACCGCCCGCTGCACCAGCGCCGGGCATCTGGTCCATATCGACCCCGTATTTGTGCTTCAAGATATCCCGGTAGTTCTTCATGCCCTCTTCCAGTTCATCCAATATCTCCGAGGTTCCTCTCTTTTGTTTTCCGAAAGTATAAGTTGCCCCGTTCTTTCCACAGAGAGGGTTAGTTACATCACACATAACAGTGAATCTGCACTCAGACACGCGGGGATCCATACCTGACGCATCAATATTGCGGATGCGGATCAAATCCTCTCCGCAGCCGTTCAATTCCCTGCCGTTTTCGTCCAGAAAACGCACGCCAAGAGCCCGCATACATCCAATCCCACCGTCATTGGTTGCAGAACCTCCGATGGCAATGGAAATGTCACGGAAGCCTCTTTTTATGGCATCACTTATCATCTCACCCGTCCCAAACGTAGTGGTTTTAAGAGGGTTTCTTTCTTCCCACGGCACCAGGGGGAGGCCTGAGGCAGCTGCCATCTCCATAACGGCCCGCCTGTCATCTATTTTTCCGTAGCAGCTTACCCTCTCTTCCCAGAGCGGTCCATGTACTTTCGCTTCTATCCTACCGCCTCCCACCGCGGAGATCACGGCGTCGGTCGTCCCTTCTCCTCCGTCCGCCATCTCCACGCCGACGCACTCACAGCCGGGAAAGATCTCCTTGGCCGCCTTTGCGAGAAGTTCTGCCGTCCTACGCGATGAGATTGTACCTTTAAACGAGTCTGATGCAAATAAAAACTTCATGCCGCCCGTTTCCTCCATTTCTCTTTATTTCTTGCAGACACGCATCCTGTCGCCCTGCTGTGTCTGTTTCTTCGGATATCATATCACCTTATTGGAAGATTGCCAACAAAGTATGCTTTATAACCTCAATGAAAATAATGATCCCCTATCTGCATACCATATCCTCCTGTACTGAAATAAAGACATTCTCCCACAGGATTGCCTCCCGCCAAAGCATCCTGAGCCGCCTGTCTCGCAGAGTCTGTATATCCTCCACTCGCCAGCACAGAATCAAGCCACCCGGTCATCGCAGGAGTAAACTGGCCCGACTGATAGATCACTTCTCTGACCGTATTGGGATAGGATGCGCTTCGCACGCGGTTCATAACTACTGCTCCCACAGCTACCTGTCCCTCATATGGCTGATTCCCTGCTTCACAAAAAATCAGCGCTGCCAGAAGTTCCTCATCTGCTGATGATACGGGGACTGACGCCATCTGTGCCTCTGCAAGTCTCTTCGCTTCCTCTTCAGCCTTTCTTTCTTCTATTTGAGCAAGGTACGCTTCATGCGCTGCCTCTATCGTCTCTTTTGTCTCACCTAGCACCTTCCCACAGATACTCCCTGCACTCCCCGAGAGATCCCGGCGAAAAGATTCTGTTTTTACATTTGTTTCCGACATATCCACTTCCGCCGCTATACTCGTAAATCCTGTCATTAGCACCGCGGCAGCAATCCCTGCGTACAATCTGCGCAAGAAACGCCTCATCTGATCATGTTTCATATACTCCTCCGTCCATTTCATTGCAATATTTTTACAGATATATTTAAAATATATTCTTATATTTTCATATTTATTACATATATTACAAAAATGTTACGGGTCGTATTATAATACACGGTCAGCTTACTGTCAATTTTTTTATTTACTCATTACCGCCGGAGGAAATTCGCAATCCTTTTATACAATACAAATGTCACAGCGCCATTGATTCCCGCTTTAATGACATTAAAGCCGACGATAAAAGGCATGAGATCCCATACAGCATCCACTGGCACTCCCATGAAAGCCGGAGTAATAACCATATTCGCTCCCATCATGACCAGTGCCATCGCAGCTGCACCGCATACAAGGGCTATAACTGCTGTTTTCCTCGTCTTATTCTTATGATAAATAGTGCCAGATACCAATACAAAAACCCCTGTGGCGATCACATGCATCAGAATACCGTAGAGCCCACTGCCTGCACTCACAGTTAGCCCCTGAACTACGGAAGTCACCACGGTCAGGACAAGTCCTGCCAGCGGCCCGAAGGCAAAGGTTCCAATCAGTATCGGTATATCGGCCGGATCATACTCAAGAAATGACACAATAGGGAAGATCGGAAAGTGAATCAAGTACACCAGCGCGACCGAAATCGCCACCATCACTCCCATCTTCACAACTTTCAATGTCTTGCTGCTTGCTGCCAGATTCTGCTGGCCTGTCTGTTCTGTCATATTGCTCTCCTTTTCCTGCCCTTTATGGGCTGTTGTTATTTTTGTAAAGGAACTCTTCTAAGGAGAGACCGCGGCATAGAGGAATGGGGCCAGCCCAGCTACATCTTCTGCGAATCCAAATGGCTTTCCCCCAAAAAAGAACCCCGGACTTTAATGTCCGGGGCGTTATTACCTTCCTCTGTGAAGCTGCTTACGGAATAATTAAATTCCAATAAGTATGTTCTCTTCTCTCATCCAGACTATACTGTCGGTACCGGAATTCTTTCCCTATAGGAAAGTCACCGGTTCAGCCGCTTATAAAAGCGGGTCGCGGACTATACCGCCGGTTGGGACTTGCACCCGACCCCGAAGATTTATTCCTTTTACAGATACTAATATAACTCTTTTTTCAACAAATGACAAGAGAACTTATATAAATAATTATTTGAAAAATGTTCATAATCCATTCAAAACTTCATCACACTTTTTACACAACTTCTTTTTATACTATAATTGTTCTTGAAGAAGAACACTTTTTCATAAACTTTTTCCCCCTTTGAGCCACGTCCAACGTGGCTCATCCTTTTTATAAACAGAAAGCCGTGCATCCTGCAAAGGCACACGGCAAATACATTTTCCTGTTATCTTTCTGTTATACGTCCGCTTATCTCATAATCCTCCCCCGCAGTTTTCCCCATACATGTCCCTGTGCATACTCATAGGCCCTGTCATATATGAAGAGAGCGATCTGACCTCCCACCAGCACACCGATCAAAAAGGCATCCGATATCGCCCGGCCAAAAAGCAGGTCCCGGAAAAGAAATACCGCTGGGATATAAACAATATTAAAAATCACATATTTGGATATCCAAAAAATCGCTTTGCGATTCTTATACTGAGGGCGCTTCTCCAGCCATCTCCACACAGCCTCGATCCCCCAGATATAGAATCCCATTGCTGTGAATGTGAACACATAAAACTTATTGGGCGCAGTGATAAATCCGAGCAGAACCGCTGCAATGTAAAATGCGGCTCCTGTCCGCAGTCCAAACTCCCGGATAATAACCCCCACAAAAAAGGACGCCGCCGCGAGCAAAAATAACGTACTTGTCTCGATCACGCTCCCCAGAGCCATAAAAACAACGGTGAGTGCAAGCATCAGCCCGCCAAATGCCAGTGTCTTTGCTTTTACATGCATGAACAAAGATCGCCTCCCATACACTCGCAGAGCTGGTCTGCAATAAACAGATCACAGCACATATTTCCAGTTCCACACGAGGATCCTCCCATGCCGTAGCCACTTCCGTATGAACTGTTCTGATATCTTCTGCTGCTGAACTCCAGCTGATTTAAAAGCTGCCGGTACTGCAAGTTATTTGGTTCCATATTGACTGCCTGTGCCGCATGGTCTCTGGCAAGTACATTATTGCCCATTCCCGCGTTTGCACAGCCACTTAGATAGTACCAAAGCGCAGATCTCTCCTGCACCTGATCCAGCGTATTGAGCGCCTCGCGGAAACGCCTGCTGTTGATATAATTTGCAGCCGCCTGAAGCCTAGGATCTATCTGACCATTCTGATAGCTGCCATAGCTTGACGAACTTCCTGAACTTCCCGCTCCGCCGTAAGAATAACCACCTGAGCCGCCGGAAGATCTTTCGCGCATAATCGTATCATACGCCTCCTGAACTTCCTTGAACTTTTCCTCCGCGAGATCGGCAAGCGGATTATCCACATTGGCATCCGGGTGATATTTCCTTGTCAGATCCCTATATGCCTTCTTTATCTCATCATCCGACGCACTCGGAGACACTCCAAGTACCTCATATGGGTTTTTCGTCATTTTTCTGATCCTCGCTTTTCTTCATCTGTATCCTATTATAACGATTCCAGACTCCATCATACAATATATTCCGTAAAATGTCTACATCCACAAGGCATGGCAGACGTTCAAATGACGCTGTGCTCTCTGCAATCATCATGCACAGAATGTCCTTAACACGTTCTTCATACCCATCCTGAAGAAATACTTCCCGGAGTGGATTATACCTTCCTTTTTCCAGATCTTCTGGAAGATCCTCATAAGCATCCATAATATAAATGAATTTTCCCATAAAGAATCCCATCCGTCGCAGTTCTCTTTCCCAGACATCCTCGCGATAAGCAAACAGCTCTTCCATCAGCCGTCCGAAGCACCCTGCCGTCCTGTCAATGTCTGTGCTCCCTTCTTCTTCACACCGGGCAAGCTCTTTAAGTGAAGAACGGATCGCCCTGCTCTGCCTCGGATAAGACTCGATAATACGCCGTGCCTTCCCCCGTACAATATTCTTTGTCAGAAGACTGCCCACCTTCCTCTCATCCCGCCAGTCGTCTTCCATATGGTAATACGCTAACAAAACATTCATCGCCGCCGCGTAGGATGTGATCTCATTCCGGAGCATAAGCTGTTTCTTTGCAGGATGCACTTTACAGCGATGCTGCTCCTGCTCTGCCACATTTTCATACAAAGAGGAGAGCAGGATAATAGCAAACGTCATATCATAGGTCAGCGTCATCTGCCCGATAAAGCCATACTCCTCTTTCAACACACGGCACAATCCGCAATAATATGCTTTATATTTTTTCAGATCCTTTACTTTCAATTCTGGTTCATGAATCGTCACATAGCCAAACATATCTCATCTCTTTCCCCGGATCATCATGATTTTTCTCAAAATAAACACACGGTCATTTTACCACACAGACAGGCCGGTTGTGCACTATATTCATGAATTTTTCATAAAATCTTCTAAAGGACTAAATTGACAATTCCCACTCAACTTTTTATACTATGCAGGAGACTTTTGCTAACACTCTGATCCTGCGGAAGCATCATTCAGGCTATATCACATTTTCAAAAAAGGAGACTGCATTATGACAGAAAACAAGGTAACTACCCATACAAAACAGATTACTCTCATCGGACTTATGACTGCGGTCGTCTGTATTCTAGGACCTTTGAGCATCCCGCTCCCCATAAGCCCTGTTCCGATCTCTTTCACCAACTTAGCCATTTTTCTTGCAGTCTATCTGCTGGATCTGAAAGGAGGCACAGTCTGTCTCCTTGTATATCTTGCTCTTGGCGCTGCAGGACTCCCCATATTTTCCGGCTTTAGCGGTGGTCTTGGAAAACTGGCGGGCCCCACTGGCGGATATCTGATCGGTTTTATTTTCCTTGCGCTGATTCAAGGTTTCCTGATGAATCGTTTCCCCGGGAAAAATACTGCTGCCATCGCTGGAATGTTACTTGGTATGGTTGTATGCTACTTCTTCGGAACTGTGTGGCTCGCATGGCAGATGAATCTTTCCTTTACGTCCGCCCTTTTTCTAGGCGTAGTACCTTATCTGCCGGGAGATGCCGTCAAGATCCTTGCAGTGGCGCTGACGGGTCCAAAGCTAAAAGCAGCGATAAAGCGGGCGGAAGTATAGATAAAAATAATTCTTTCACATAACCGAAAATGAAATTTCTCTAAAAACAGCCGAAGCAGGGAATAACCACACTCCCTACTTCGGCCATTTTAACATTCCTATCCACGGCTACTCTGTTACATAACCGTAAAAAGTATATCCATCCTTAAACTGTACTTCCGCATACATCGACGTCCCATTATCCCCCAGTATACCACTGTTCATCGCCTTCAGACGGTCCGCTATAATGCGGATATCCTCCTGTGACCGGATCATCAGCTCATCGTCCATATCTGGATAAGACATATATTGAGCATCATCGGAAAGTTCCGGCAAGATCGTATCCAGTATTCCACTCTCTACAGCTGCATCCGGCAGATAGATCACGATGGATTCTACTTCTTCCGGGTCGATCCCTCTGCGGAGTGTATACCCGGATTCTTCCAGATATGCCAGCGTATGCTCAAACCCTTCATATATATATTGGCTTCCTAATGTAATTCCCTCCTGCTCTGTTCCGCCCGTGTATGCCACATCTGAAACTGCCGCTGCGGGCATGCCGTTTATACTCATTCCAGCATAGGAATCCTTCACGCTGATCCACATCTCGGCGATAGGCGCAGCATCCGCCAGTGTGCGGATATCTGTTTCCATCAGATCCTTTTTATACGCCTCAAAGAATGCGTCTTTTTCTTCTTTAAACTCTGCTTCCTCTGAGTTTCCATAGGAATCTTTCACCGATATGGACAGAAGACTGTCTTCCTCTATGGCAAATACGGGGAAGAACAGCTCCTGCCTGTACTCATCGTCCTTACAGAGCTCTTCCAGAACTGAGAGAAGATGTTCCCGGTTCACGCAGTAATCTCTTACTACCTTTCTTCCGCTTTTCAGCTTATAGCAGAAGGTAGCACCGATATAATCTTCGGAATCAAATCCTTCCACTTCTCCACTGTGCATGTTCTGTACGTTGATCCCGTTTTTGAAATTTTCTATTCCTTCTTTGGCGAGCAGGTAAATCGAATCGGTATTGTCCGTAAATGCACCGTACGCACGCAGTTCCTCATATTCATCACTAAGTGACGCGGGATAGTCATAATACCCGGAGAAAGAATCCGTCCGCACACTCATGCTCTCCACTTTCTCCTCAGCCGGAATGTATGTGTCATATCCAAGCAGGTCGAACCGGAAAACACACAGTACCGCGAATACCGCGCCAGTACAGATCAGCGAAGATCTCCATCCTTTAAGCAGCATCTTCAGATCCTGATGATAGATAAACTCAACCACCGCGCAAAGGAGCACAACCATCAAAAAGCAGAGGATAAACAGCCATTTCGTCCCATTGGCTCCCATAAACTGATTGATAAATATCCCACAAAACAGTGCCGCCGGGATACATATCAGCACCTTGAACACCGGCGCCGTACCAGAAAACGAAAGCGCCCGTCCCGCCGCCTCGGCAGGATAGACCCTGTACAGAAGCACCGCCCCTGTAAAGAGAATAATGATCACAAGAACAATGAAAATCATACTCGCCGGGCTGACTGTATCACTGACCGTCTGTCTAATCGCGTTATAAAATATTCCCGCAGGAGAGGCGTATTCCATGAGCCAGTCCGAAAGTGAACTGACTGCCGCCGTGTAGGTTTTAAAAAAGATTGATTTCAGCATTGGCACCATGGCAAACAAAAGTGTCGGATATACTGCGATTACAAGGGCTGCAAGGATTCCTGTGACAGTCTGCCCGGTCAGAACTGCCGCCAAGATACAGGTATTGTAAATCACGAGAAATGCGAGGATCCCTCCCCCAGCCGCCACGGCCATGTTTCCAAAAACCTCCGGCGTCATGATATGGTAGGCAACACCGGCGAGAGCCGTCAGTACACAGCCTGCTGTATAAGGGATCACAAAAATGATAAGCCCTGAGAAATACCGGATGACGAACCACTGTCCTCTTTTTAGCGGAAGGGAGTGATAAAAGTCCGATCTTTCCCTCGAATGGATATAGGCGTAGCCTGTCAGGGCGGCAAGGGCGCCGAGCACAACGATGGCGTACGCGACGTATGTGACACTGTATCCGTTTACCATCATCGGCATCACATCCTGTATATACTCTGTCCAAACGGCCGGATTATCCCCGCCCAGATAGCTATCCATGTAGAGCATGGCATATACCGGCATACCGAGAAAAAGAACCATTCCCGTCAGGGCGGCAAGCCAGCCTCTATGCCGGATATCTTCCCGGATCAGCTTAATATAAGAAATCTTTGATGTCATAACCTGCCACCTCCGTTTCACTGATAAATATTTCCTCCAAAGTAAGAGGAAGAGCCTCCGCGAATAGAGGATCCTGCTTCTGAGCAAGCTCCAGCACTTCTCCACGCTCTCCCCGTACAGTCAGCGTCAGCACCGAGCCGGAGCGCTCCATCTTCAGAACGTTCAGTGACCGGATCAACTCCTGCTCTTTGTAAATGTCTGAGAACACACACTGCAGCTTACACGTATTGCATTTGATCTGATCCATCTCCTGCGTTAGGAGAAGTTTTCCGTTGTGCAGAAAGCCCACGCTGTCGCAGATATCCTCCAGCTCCCTCAGATTGTGGGAGGAAATTACCGGGGTAAAATCCCGGTTCATGATCTCCGCCGCAAACAAACTTTTTACCGCTTGCCTCACCACGGGGTCCAGACCGTCAAAAGTCTCATCGCAAAGCAGGTATTTTGTCTTGGCGCACAGTCCTAGGAGGATGGATATCTGCTTTTTCATCCCTTTTGAGAAGGAATTGATCTTCCGCTTTTCATCTAGATTGAATTTCTTCACCAGACTGTCGAACATCTTTCTGTCAAATTCCGGGTAAACCAGCATAAAATAGTCTCTCATCGCCCGGATGTCCGCATTGGGGAAATAGTAAGGCGTATCTGACAGAAAACATATCTTTTCCTTCGCCCCGGGATTCTCAAACACGGGTTCTCCGTCTAAGATCACTTCCCCCTCATCCGGCCTGAGGATGCCACTAATCATACGAAGCAGGGTACTCTTACCCGCGCCATTTGACCCGGCAAGCCCAAAGATCATCCCCTCCTGAATAGAAGCAGTAATGTGATCCACGGCATGGATGTCACGAAAATGTTTGTCAATATTATTCAGCTCTATCATGCGGACCCTCCTTTTTGTAAATACAGTCAATGACCTGAATGTACTCTTCCCTTCCGATACCTAGTTCTTTTCCGCTTACGGCAAGCCGTTTGATCTCTTCTAACAGAGAATCTTTCTTCTGCTGTACGAGCTTGGAACTGTCTGATACGAAGTTACCTTTTCCTTTCACCGGATAGATGTATCCTTGCTGCTCCAGCAGGGAATACGCCTTCTGTATGGTGTTTGGATTGATGGATAGTTCAACCGCGAGAGTCCGTACAGACGGCATCTGTGTGCCTGGCCGCAGCACTCCTCTTAAAATGAGCATCTGAAACCGCCGCATGATCTGTTCGTAAAGCGGCAGCTTGCTCTGATAGTCAATCGTTATCATACGATCCCTCTTCCCTGAACACAAGTGTACTATGTGTATTATTTCATATGGTACACTAAATATATCACAGCGATAACGGAAAGTCAATGGACTTATGCAATAAATACTTGTATATGTTTCTTTTTAATGCTATGATATCTCTGTTCAGCCAGAACAGCCTCCCTAAGAAAATATCAGGGCTGCAGACGGCAGATGCCTGTCTTTTATGTCAGGCATAGAAAGGAACTAAAAGCATGACCTATAAAGAAGCAAGGGTATATTTGGACGACATGTCCAAATACGGAAGTGTACTTGGCTTAGATACGATGCGAGGTCTGCTGCGTGAACTCGGCAATCCACAGGAGAGCCTTCGGTTCATACACATCGCAGGAACAAACGGAAAAGGCTCTGTGCTTGCATACACTTCTTCTATCTTAAGTGAAGCAGGATACAGAATCGGGCGGTATGTATCACCGACAGTCATCTCCTATCTGGAACGGATACAGGTTGACGGTATGTGGATATCGGAAGAAATGTTCGCGCAGATGACATCGCAGGTAAGAGATGCTATCGCCCGCTTAGAGGAAGCCAAAGAACCGCTTCCCACAGTCTTTGAGGCTGAGACGGCGATAGCCTTTTTATATTTTAAGGAAACGCATTGCGACTTTGTCGTACTTGAAGCCGGACTTGGGGGCGCGCTGGATGCGACAAATATTATAGAAAATACTGTCTGCGCGGTCTTTTCCCCGATCAGCCGGGATCATCTCGGCGTGATCGGCAATACGCTCGAAGAGATCGGTGAGAATAAAGCAGGGATTATCAAACCCGGATGCGCCGTTATTTCATCAGGGCAATCCCCTTCTATAACAGAAATACTAAAAACACATGCTTCCCAAAACGGATGCCCGTTTATTCAGGCAGACCCCGGACAGATCAAAATACATCGGGAAGATTACCGGGGAATGGAACTCTCTTATAAAGGATACCGCCATCTAAAAACCTCTCTGCCAGGGAGATACCAGACCGATAACCTGTGCACCGCCCTCGAGGTTGTCCACTGGCTTCAGGGAAATGGTTATCCCGTCAGCGAGGAATCGGTGAGAACAGGCACGGCGCGTGCTTTCTGGCCGGGAAGATTTACCTGTATCGGAGAATCTCCCGTCTTCATCCTTGACGGAGCACACAATGAAGCCGCGGCTCTTAAGCTCCGGGAGACTGTTGAGACCTATTTCCCCGGAAGAAAACTCATCTTTATTATGGGGGTATTCCGGGATAAAGAATATGATAAAATCGCAAAGATCATGTGTCCGCTTGCTTCTTCCGTCTACACGGTGGAACTTCCGGATAAAAAGCGGGGCCTCCCAGCCGGGGAACTCGCGGAAACGGTAAAAAAGTACTGTCCGGGCACGGTTGCTTCCTCTGACGGAAATAACAGCATATTGCAGGCAGTAACACAAGCGCTGTCCGAAGCAGAGGATGAGGATATAATTCTCGCCTTTGGCTCCCTGTCCTATCTCAAGCAGACAGAAGAAGCATACACCCGTCTGCGGCAGGCAAAAGAAACAGCAACGCACCTGCGGCAAAGAGAAAGAGCAGGCGTACTTCATGCCGGCAGTGCAAGTACATCAGAGAAATAAGGGAGGAAACTTTTATGATAGATCAGGAAAAAATAGAGCAGGCAGTACGCCTCATGCTCGAAGGCATCGGTGAAGATGTCTCCCGGGAGGGCCTTAAGGACACGCCCGCACGCATTGCCCGTATGTGCGGGGAACTGTACAGCGGAATGGACGAAGATGTGAAAGAACACCTGTCCCGCACATTTTCCGTGGACACGAGCGAGATGGTGATCGAAAAGGATATCACTTTCTATTCCATGTGTGAGCACCACATTCTTCCTTTCTACGGGAAAGCACATATTGCCTATATCCCAGACGGAAAGGTCGTAGGCTTAAGCAAACTTGCGCGCACGGTGGAAGTCTTTTCCAGACGGCTTCAGGTTCAGGAACAGCTCACCGGACAGATCGCAGACGCTCTGATGGAATATATGAAACCAAAGGGAGCACTCGTGATGCTGGAAGCAGCGCACATGTGCATGACCATGCGAGGCATCAAGAAACCGGGCAGCCAAACCGTAACCATCGCAAAACGAGGTTTGTTTGAAACCGATCCCTCGCTGGAAGAAAGATTTTTCCGGATGATGGCGCGCTGACCTCAGCTAAGGACACAGACACACAGAAGAACAGGAGCATACAGCATGAAACGGGTAAACGCAATCATCACACACCCTGTATATCAGGCATATTATAAGCGACTGGAAGAGCTGGAACAGAACCGCCCTTTCTGCCGTCATCAGATGACACACCTTATGGACGTGGCGCGGATCGCCTATATCCGCTCCCTCGAAAGGGGGCTTCCTCTGGACAAGGAAGTGATTTACGCGGCGGCAGTCCTGCACGACATCGGCAAATCTCTTCAATATGAAAAGAAAATCCCCCATGAAATCGCGAGTGTGGAGATTGCGGAAAAGATATTGTGCAGCCTTCCCCCGAAGGTCGTATTTTCCGCAGAGGAAATACGCGTGATCCTCACCGCTGTCCGGGGACACCGTATGCTGCGGGAGGATGCGGAGCCTTTAGAGCAGCTTCTCTATGAGAGCGACAAAGCGTCAAGGATGTGCTTTTCATGTCCCGCAGAGGCAGATTGTAACTGGAGCAGGGAAAAGAAAAACATGGAGATAATGATATGATTATTGGCAGCAGAGAATTTGACACAGAAAAAAACACTTTCATTATGGGCATTCTCAATGTGACCCCGGATTCCTTTTCAGACGGAGGACGGTACAATAACCTTGACGCAGCGCTTTTCCACGCCGCGCGGATGGTGGACGAGGGTGCGGACATCCTCGATATTGGTGGAGAATCCACACGCCCGGGTCATATACAGATATCTGACGCCGAGGAGATTGGCCGCGTCGTCCCTGTCATCGAGCGGCTGAAACACGAGTTTGACATCCCCTTATCTATCGACACTTATAAAAGTGCTGTAGCAGAAGCAGCGCTTAATGCCGGGGCTGATCTGGTCAATGATATCTGGGGGCTGAAATACGATAAAAAAATGGCGGATGTCATCGCAAAAAGCGGCTCAGCCTGCTGCCTGATGCACAACCGGGACACTGCGGAATATAACGACTTCACGGCAGATTTCTTAAAGGATATGGGCCAGTCTTTGGAAATTGCCGATAAAGCGGGAATCCCCCGCGATAAGATCATCCTTGATCCCGGTGTGGGATTTGGCAAGACATACGAGATGAATCTCGAGATCATCAGCCATCTGGAAATCCTGCACGGGCTGAAGCTTCCCATTCTGCTCGGAACCTCCCGCAAGTCCGTTATCGGACTTACTCTGGATCTTCCGGCTGATCAGAGAGAGGAAGGCACACTGGTGACCACGGTTTATGCCGTCCAGAAGGGCTGCGCGTTTGTCCGGGTTCACGATGTGGCGAAAAACAAACGGGCAATTCTAATGACACAGGCGCTGATGCGAGAGCACAGCATATAGACAAACATAGATTCAGATACGCAGATATATGACACAGCTCAGAAAAGAAGGGAAAACGATATGACACAGACTGTATATGATCAAATTAAAATTCAGGACTTGGAAGTCTTCGCAAACCACGGTGTCTTTCCGGAAGAGAATACTCTGGGGCAGAAATTTCTCATCTCAGCCGTACTTTACACAGACACTCGAAAAGCCGGTCAGAGCGATGACCTGAAGGCGTCCATTCATTACGGGGAAGTCAGCGCCTTCATCAACCGCTACCTAAAATCCCATACATTCAAACTACTGGAACGGGCTGCAGAAGCATTAGCAGAAGAGCTTCTTCTCCACACTCCGGGACTTGAAAAAGTGTGCTTGGAGATCAAAAAGCCATGGGCTCCCATCGGCCTTCCCCTCAAAACTGTAAGCGTGAAGATCCAACGCGGATGGCACACGGCCTATATTGCCCTCGGCTCTAATCTGGGCGACCGGGAACAGTATATCAAAGACGCTGTAAAAGCACTGGACACAGTCCGCGGCTGCTCCGTGGAAAAAGTATCTTCGCTGATTGAGACACCACCTTACGGAGTTACTGATCAGGCTGACTTTTTAAACGGCTGCCTAAAACTACAGACTCTTCTCACCCCCGGGGAACTGCTCACCGAACTCCATCGGATCGAGCAGGCGGCAGGCAGGGAGCGGGTCATCCGCTGGGGTCCCCGGACACTGGATCTGGACATCATATTTTATGACGATCTTGTCTGGGAAAACGACGACCTGTGCATCCCCCATGTGGAAATGCACAAAAGGCTTTTCGTTTTAGAACCGCTTTGTGAAATCGCGCCGTATAAAAGACATCCCGTTTATGGAAAGACAGTGTGGGAAATGAAAGAAGAAATCTATGAATAAATAATAATATCCGCAGAACTTTGCTACGTAGGTGGCAGGCAGGACAAAACGCCCCAAAGCCGCGATTTAGCCATAGTTCTGCGGATATTTATTTTACGTTATCAGCAATAATCTTTCCTTTGCTTTTTTCTTTACTCAGCCTGAAGTACTTTATATTTTCCTTCCTCAACAACAACAACTGTCGGCTGCTTTGTCGGCTCACCGTCCTCGCCCCATGTGATCTGTTTTCCAGTAAGTCCGTCGATCTGAATCTCTGTCATCGCTGTTTTCAGAGCATCACACATATCAGAAATACTCATATCCGGCGTAACGTCTGCTTTCTCGATTGCTGCTTTGAGTACATATACACAGTCATATGCATCTGCCGCGAACTGGTTCGGTGTACCGCCGAACTCAGCGTTAAAATCTGCCACGAAGCTCTGTGTTGCCTCATCCTCTGCGTCCGCTGTAAACGGCGTCAGGAACATCAGGCCTTCTGCCAGCGACGCGTCAAATCCCTCTAGTGCAAGCAGTCCGTCCATACCATCGCATCCAAACCACTCCGGCTCAAATCCCATTTTGTCTGCCTGTGCAAGGATCAGGGATGCCTCTTGATAATAGATTGGCAGGAACACAAGTTCAGCGCCTTCATCTTTCGCCTTCTGAAGCTGTACGGAGAAATCTGTTTTGCTGTCTGCCGTAAATGCCTCAGCAGATACAACATCAAGGCCCGCCACTTCTGCTTCCTCTACAAACTTCTGATAGATTCCGGAAGAATATGTGTCAGAGCTGTTATAAATAACCGCTACCTTTGTTGCAAGTCCGTTTTCTGAAATGTAATCCGCTGACGCTTTTCCCTGGTTCGGGTCAGAGAAACACATGCGGAATGCATTGTCATACTGAATACTCTCGACAGCCGTAGCAGATGGTGTGAGCTGGAACATATTATCTGCATGAGTCTCCTCAACAACCGCTGTACACGGTGTGGATGTAACCGTTCCGATCAACAGCTGCATCCCCCAGTCCTTCAGCGTATTGTACGCATTAACTGCCTTCTCAGAATCAGACTGGTCATCCTCAAACTTATACTCAATCTGATAGCCATTGATGCCTCCGTCTGCATTGATCTCATCAACTGCGAGCTGAATTCCATTCTTTACAGCAGTTCCATAGATCGCATTATCACCTGTAGTAGGTCCGATACTGCCGATCATAAAGACATCCCCGCCGGATGATGAACCGCTGTCGCCGCCTTCGCTTCCGCAGGCAGCCAGTGAAAATACAAGTGCCGACGCAAGCATTACGCTTGCTGCTTTCTTCAACATTTTCATAATACCTTCCTCCTATTGCAAAATGGTCGTGCTAATATCGTACCCTTACCAAAAGCATTTGTCAAGGGGAAAACAGAACGCGCTCTTTTTTATAGTTGCCTCATTTTCCAAAATGTTGCAGAATTGTCAGCTGTGTCTCAATGCTTAACACTAGCGCCATTGTTTTCATTGTCCCAGCGCAATCTCAAACACCTTATTCTCACAACAGGCCTAATTGTTCAAATGAATAATATAAGCCGTCTTCCTCTACCGTGCCGCACACCATGTCGGCACAGGCTTTGATCTCATCATCTCCATTTCCCATGACTACGCCCAACCCTGCAGTAACAATCATATCATGATCATTCATACTGTCTCCAAAAGCAACACTCTGACTAAGTGGTATTTTGTATTGCTCACACACAAATTTAAGAGCCTCGCCTTTATTCACGTCTTTCCTGATCACTTCCACATCTGTAATCACATTGTCTCCCACAGCCGGGTGGACCGCAATCCGATATTTCCCTGACAACTTTTCCCTGACCAATTGCAGACGGTTGTCAACTGCACTTAGGAGGACGATATTGTAAATACTCTCGCCTCTGTATTGACTTATGTCTGTAATCGCATGCCTTGCCACCATCTCCTTGAGATCTTCCATTTCCTGATTGATTCCCTTCTGCTTCTCTATCCCCAGCCGTCCGTATTTCACTAAATCCATGAATACGCTTTCTCTGCCTTCAAGCATATATACAATGCCAAGGGAATCCAAGTATCTGCCCAAGTCTAAAATCTCAGTATAGGAATAGGGCAGACTTTTCCGTATCTGCCCCTCCGTCTCAATATATGCTCCAAGCCCCAGTATCATACCATCCCACTTCATGTCCCGTATTTTCTGTGGAACTACAGACGGCGCACGCCCGGTACAAAGAAACACTTTATTTCCGGCCCGTCTTGCCTTTCTGACAGCTTCACGTGTGAGAAAACTGGGCTCAGTGCCTGTCACGCATAAAGTACCGTCCAGATCAATGAAAATGGCATGCTGCAGTTCTTCTTCATATCCTATATTCATTCCTCACTCCTGCCTGTCCATTCTTCCATGGATCATTTTGTGTCATCATTCCTTCAGGCCTTCGATAAACTCCGTTAACTCTTTCATTACCGTCTGTTCGTCTTCACCTTCAGCAACGATTTTGATTTTTTTCCCCTTCGTCATCTCGCCTCGTAAAATGCTAAATATGCTGCGCGGATTCACAAGCTTATCCCCGCAAGTAATCGTGATCGTACTATTACAGTTTTTTGCAATCTTGCATAGCTGTGACGCAGGACGTGCATGCAGGCCTGTAGGATTTTTTATTTCAAGTTCACAGGCAATCATTTCTTTTTCCTCCTAATTCAACTTATTATAATAATGGCGCAGGATACGGCTGATTTCTGCCACATTTCCCGCCTTCTGAAGTTCCATCGGAAATTCCGGGAACTCATCCAAAAGGATAAACACTTCGTCCAGTGCCTTCGCCTGTGTCACTGTATCTGAAAGTGCAAGCACCATAACTACATAGATCAGTACCGGTTTTCCATCTATCATCAATTCCAGCGGTTCTTTCAGTGTCTCTAGGGAACAAGCTAGTTTATATTTGGCATCAGGCTCTGCATGGGGCATACATATTCCATTTGAAATAACAGCATACTGCTGATAACGGTTCTTGAGTTCTATAATCTCCCTCACATATTTCTCTGTGATACACCCGTCTTTAATAAGAGGCTTCGCCGCCTTTTGAACCGCACTTTCCCAGTCAGCGGCATCAATATGCGCCTGAATATATTTCTTAGGCAGGATGTCATAAAACGAAGGAAATTCTGTCAGCCTCATCAGGCTGACTCCGTTCGGCTCAATATGCCGTTTCAGTTCTTCGATCAGTTCTTCCTTATTTTTCACATCACAGTTCCTGCCGATAACATACATCAGCTCGTTAATCCTAAACTCCTGCGCCGTCTTGTCTGGATCCGCGCGTTTTGTCCGAAGAAAAGAATCGATTCTTCTGATATCCATTCTCCTCAAAATAGGATTAACCTTTATCACTGGCTTCGGCAGAACCAGTGGGATATCGATCGTTGTAAACACAAGATCAATCTGAGAAAAATCATAACTCTGTATATCAAAAATAGATAGCTGATCCACGATAGCGATCATGGGAAACTGTCTTTTCAGTGAAGAAGTCAGAAAAGCAACCGTACCCACCCCATAGCCACAGATGAGCGCTGCGCGGACATTTTCAGATTCATCGAGCCGTCCACTGTTTTTTTGGATGCTCAGGACAATGTACATTGTAACAAACCCTATCTCTTCTTCGCTGAGCAAGACACCATACCTATCGCCAATATCCTCTGCAATTTCCTTACATATCGCATAAATATCAGGAAATTTTATCTGAATCTCCTCCAGCATAGCGTTATGTGCCGGGATGCCAAGCTGTGCGCGTATGATCGCCGCTTGAAGATGCGTTTTCAGGGCATCCAACAGCTCACTGTCGCCTGATAGATCCAACCCTAGTTTGGACCGAATCTCCTCTTGAAGATAAGCGCTTGCTTTAATTGCAGTCTCGCTCCCGGAATCCAGATCTGTTTCTTTCCCTTTTTTTGCCGACATATACATATAAGCCACAAGATAAGATGCCTCATTTTCTGCCTCTTCCTCTGTCAGATATTGGGAGAGATCTTTTTGTATCTTTTGCTTCAACTCGTTTTTCTGTGTATTATTGGTCAGAGAATCATACTGTTTTGGCAGCCTTGTTACCACATGCCCGTCTTTGATTCTTGTAATCATAACAACCAGATAATAGATCATCCAGATATATTTCTCATCACTGATCGTAATGTGCCATTTTTTCAGATAGACATCCACTTCGGCAATAAGCTGATTTAAGTTTACAGTTCCGAAAATGCGGTTAATATACGTAAATGTACTTGGCCTTGAAACTGTTTCACTTTCCTCATCTTTATACAAGATAAAATATTTCATCAGCATCGGCTGGCTGGAATTCTCCTGTATAAAATCGATGATCAGCCTGCGGCATACTATTTCATCCGCATCGATTCTGACTCCTCTGCGCTGTTTTCTCAAGAGCTGTACATTATGTCCGTCGAACCATTCGCTGACTTTCTCCATGTCCCGTACAAAAGTTGCCCGGCTTACTCCGAATCGCCTCGGTCCTTCATCAAAGGAATAATCACTCTCTCCTTCCAGAACATCGATAATCATCATGCCTACCCGTTCACCGGAATTTAAAAATCTGTTCTCTGTCACATATTCATCTTGTTCCTGAAGAATCTCCCATGCCTTTTCCCGATTTTTTGTATCAAAGCAAACGCCTTTCTGTGGGACTCTTTTAAGTCTGACATCCCGTTCTTTTAACCAGTCCTCCAGAAGCGACAGATCATACCGTACTGTCCTCTCACTAACCCCAAGCTGTTCAGCGAGATTACGTACTGGAACCGGATCTGGATTTCTACAGAGCATTTGCAGCAGTAAAAGGCAACGTTTTGTGATTGCTATCATAATCTCTCTTCTTTCTGTCTATCTGTTTGTCAGTCCAAAGCCATACGAAGGCTCCTGATGAATTCTTCTCCCTTTCCATTTTGGATCGCCGTGATTACCGCACTGCCCACAATCACTCCGTCTGTTCCCATATCGCACACTTCTTTTGCCTGCTGTGCATTAGAGATACCAAACCCGCCAAGCACCGGCGTGTTGATACCCAGTTCTTTTAAGCGCCGGGCATTGATTCCAACTTGCGGAGAAACTGTCTTTTGCATTCCTGTGGCTCCATCCACAGCCTGTTGGAAAATATATCCCTTTGCATTTTTTATCAGATCTTCCTCCGCCTCTGCATTCAAATGATATGGAGAGAACCGCAAGTTCAACAAACCATATGAAGACAGTACCCGATCCATCTCTGGGAATTTTTCTTTCGGGATATCCGGACAAAGTACTGCGTCGGCTCCGCAGTCTGCACAACGTTTTGCAAATGATTCTATTCCCATCCGATCAATGATCTTATAATAAGTCATTACTTGCAGAATCTTATCCTCATATGTTGCGCGCAATGTTCGGATCACCTCAAATGCGTCCTCTACTGTATATTTTGAAAGCGCACGGCTCATAGAATCCTGAACTGTCTTACCATCCAGATGAGGATCTTCAAATGGAAGCCCCATTTCCAAAACCGTGGTCCCATTCTCAAAATATTTTCCCGCCCACTCAACCTGATCCTCGAGCAGCGTATCACACAGCGGATAATAACAAACAATGATTTTCTGTCCTTGTTCCTTCATTTCACTTAAAATTTTTTCCATACGGTTCATTCAAATTACCTCCTGTCCCTATGGCAGATCACTTTCTGTTCTTTAACTTAATGTCTGACAATTACTCCTAATTCCTCTGCCAGCTTATTCCTTATACAATGTCTCCTGAAATATCCTGCAGATCTGTTCTTCATCCGCAGATAAAATCTCATTGCATTTTTCTGGAATACTGAACATTTCAATCAGATTATTTAACACTGCCAGATGCGTTTCTGGCTGTTTTACTGCCAAAAGCACAACAAGCTCTACTGGGATCTCCTCTTCGGGATCTTCCATGCTGTGGAAGATCACTTTTTCCCGGCATTTTCCTATCGCAATGGCTGACGTTTCCACATAAGATGAGTCACCGTGCGGTAATGCGATCGCAATATTGGGGAACTGTAGCCCCGTAGGATATTCGCGTTCTCTCTCACAGATCTTATCAGCATAGACCTCTTGCACAAATCCTTGCGCTGTCATCAGACCCGTTAAATGTCGTAATACAGTTTGCTCCGTATTTTCCATAATATTCAGGTCGACACATTCTCTGCAGATCTTAATCTTTTCTTCCATGACATTCACCTCGTTTCTGTCGCCGCTTTTTTCATCTCTATCAGAAAACGGTAGATATCTTCTTTACTTTCTCCATTCATCATGCGCGTAAAGAGTGCGCTTCCGAACATAACATGCAGTCCCAGTTCTCTGGTAAGTACTCTTACCTGTTCCGGCGTAGAGATTCCGCAGACAGCTACGATCGGGCATCTCCTTCCCGTTTTCTCCTGAACACGTAGGATGCCCTCCTTGGCCTTTGCCAGTCTTTCATAATCCATATCATCCCGTTCCCCAGTCTTGCCCCCGGCTGTCGCCAGCAGAAAACAGAAACCGTGCGACACCGAAACAATTTTTTCCAAATGCTTATAGCCGTCTGTGCCGGGATCAGACAATGCCGCATCTGCGCTGATGACAGTCACAAGATTGATTCCTCTTTTCTCAAGCTCATGCCCAAGCCCACGGGGATCTCTGTCATGTACAAGTGGATAATCCGGAACATCCGCCACATGTATCCCAAGTCTGGCGAGCTCACGCACATAATTTTCCTGCCCCATACGTTGCAGCCCTCCATAAAAGCCAACCGGCATAAACTCTGTCTCCGGATATCTCTTTATCAGTTCCTCCAGAACCTGAAAAGATTGTTTATACCAGATCTTGTTCTCAGCTGCCATTTTCTGGATTGACAAAATCCTTTTTCCATACATCCACGGAAATCTAACTGGAATCGGTATCTGAATGATATCAATCCCCGCCCGGATCAGCAGATCAGCCATCTCAAGCTGTGTTTTCGGTATCGGCAAAAGCATCGGAATCTCTACGATAACACCGCCTTTATGCTCTGCTTCATACGCAAAAAGTTTTTGTTCTACAACATTCATTTATTTTTCCTCTCCTCTGACACACATACGCCGTATTCCTTTTAAATACTCTGATACTTCTTCTAACGGGCGTCCTTCCTGAAGAAATCGGATATACGCGCTGCCAATCATAAAAGAATCCGCTCCTGATCTTTTTACCTTGCGGATATCTTCTTCACCGGAGATTCCACAGACAATCGAGACACTGCAGTCAATATTCCCTTGCTGTTCCATCATATTTTTCACACGGGACACTGCTTCTCTTAGCTGTTCGTCTGTCAGCTTCACATCCGAGCCAGACTGTCCGCCGGGAGCATTCATGACAAACACAAATCCCCTGCCGTATTCCGCGATTTTACACAACATCTCATATTCTGGTGTTCCTTCCGGAGCCGTAGCTATCTCATAGGAAACGGCCAAGATCAAATGTCTGCCATGCTCTACACAATATTTATAAAATCCAAACTTATCATCTGTAGAAAGAAGAGGATAATTCGGTATATCAAATCCGTCTACGTCCGCAGCTTCCGACAATTCCAGAAAACGTCCTTGTCCCATGGTAGCCGCCGTATCATACAATGTCATATCAATCAGAGGTACGTCCGGATAAGCTTCCCGCAGTTCCCTGATAAATTCAAAAATTTGTTCTCTCGTAACTTTCGCATTCCGTGGAGCGCGTGCTGCAAGCTGCAGCACACGTCCTTCCATCCACGGCATCCAGTTCGGAATATGTACCATAACGATATCTACTCCGGAAGCGATCATCATATCAGCGATCTCCCGGCTTTTTCTCATAGACTGCGGATCAATTGGAACAAGTCCGATAAAAGCAACTCTTCCCTCCTGCCGGGCTCTTTCAATAGTCTTGTTGATGCGGTTTATCTTCATCAGACTGCACCTCCCCAGCGTAATGAACGCACAATCACGAGGGTCTGGCCTTTTGCAGGATTGTTTTCACAATAGGCAAGCGCCGCCATACTCTGAAGGGATAACGGACTGGATGGATCTGTCTCTACTTCTGCGTTCTGTCCTTGAGCCTGAATAGATTCCCGTGGTTCCATCCGAACACGGCGAACCCTGCCTTGGTCTTCCAGTTCCGCCAGCTCCGCCGCAATCACTCGGTCTGTAATATTGTTACGGAGTACCTTCGTAAACGACCCGCAATAGCTATCAAGTTCTTCTTCTAGTTCTGGCTCGGTATCACATTCCACGCATACAAATTCCGTGTCCCAGTCTGCCGCTGTCGCCACTGCCAACGCCTCTGTCCCACTGATAGTGGGAATAATAATACGTTGTATGCTTCCATATTTCTGTTTTACCTCCGCCATCATATCTCTGCGGAAGTCAGCCGCAAAAGCAGCGGCTATATTAGTCTGTGGAAACGCACCCACATTACTGCGGCAGAGTATCAGGTGTTTCTCCTCTGGCGCGGATATCCACGCCTGAAATGCATACATCTCAGGTAGATTGAATACTTCATTGCACATTTCTGTATTCAGCGTCACCCCCATCAGTTCCAACTGATCCGTCAGGGATCGGATACCACTTAGTTCTCGGGAGAGAAACAACTGTAAAGGCACTTGCAGATCTGCGCATACACGGGCACATAGCCATGCCTCGTCCGCGTATCTAGCACCGCATACAGCCGATTTTCCCAAATATTTCCCCAGTAGCGCTGTTCCAAGGAGCGGGCCATAATTTTCATCTATATGACATACGATTCTGGCATGCTCCACATCCTCTGTAAAGCAACACTTTCCGCTCGTGTATTTTGCCTTTAACTTCTGGTATTCTTCCTGAAATCTGGCATCCGCAACAATCTCGCAAAATTTTTTATAGTAACGGTCGCAGGATAACGTAAATGCATCTGAAATAAAGCAGCCCCCATACTTCCCATACCAGACATTTCCATTATAATCCACTGTGTATCTTCCACCTTTCTCTCGAAACAGGTTCGCTCATCCCATCAGGATTTCATAAATCTGTTCATAAACTTTATCAACGCCTACCCCTGTAAGTAGCGCAGCTGCAGACACTGTCGGAACATCTACCTCCGGCAGGCGTGTAGCTGAAGCAATCAGATCCGGTTTCAAGCTTTCTGCCTTTGACCTCACCTCAACAACCTTGCAGGTATCGATCTTACAATCAACTCCTTTTCCTTTTAGATATTTTTCAATTTTCATCGCAATGTTTCTAGAAGTCACTCCGCCTGTACCACAGGCTACAATAATATGTTTCTGTTCCATAGTTAAATGCTCCTTTCTCTTTTGTCTATCCAAATAGATTCAGAATCTGAGCAATGATCCAGCTCACCCACGTGGAAGCTCCGCCCACTGATGTAGAAACAGAATCAAAGGGAAGTCCGTTCGCCGCTGCGGCAGCCGTATACATATCCGCAGTTGCTGTACAAACATACAAAGCAATAATAAATACAAAAATACCTGCTATAAATCCCCTGAAAATATTCTTTTTACAGAAAGGCATACAACAACTCACAAGGAAGGGACATGCAATCGCCAGATCTGCCAGCGGCATTACACGGTTGCCCGGAAGAATGAATGCTAACAGAATCACGACCGGTACCAGCAGAATTCCTGTAGCCATAACATCCGGCATTCCCACAAGAATCGCGGCATCCAGACCAATGTTCAGCTGACGGTGGAGGAATTTCTCCGTAGTTTCACGCATACCATCCGCAACCGGCTGTATTCCTTCAATCAATGTACCCAGCATCTTCGGGAAGAGAATCATAAATGCTGCGATTGTTGCTGCAAGCTCAACACATTCTCCAAACGACATTCTTGCCACAACTCCAAATACAATTCCCATCACGAAGCCGATTGTAGAAGGCTGGACAAGTCCGCCGAACTTTTCTTCGATCTTTTCCGGACTCCAGTCAATCTTGCGCAGCGGAGGAATCTTTTCAATTACATAATTGACCAGTATACCAACCGGAGCAAACACCACTGCATTTCCGTGTGGTATCGATACACCGTCCAGCCCGTATGCTTTCTGAATTGCTGGCGCGGTAAAATCAGCAAATTTCAAAATAATGATCTCTGTAATAACAAAACCTACTACCGCAAGTGGAATATTCTCTGTCGTACCGTATATATACGCAGACGTCAGAGCCATTACAAAATAGTTAAAAATATCCACGTCAAAGGTGTTGGTCAGCTTCAATAAGATCATCACAACGTTTACAATCAATCCGATCGGAAGAAGCAGTGCATAAAAACTCAATGGGAACGTCACATAGGACTGTACCGAACCAATTCCCAGATCAACGACATCCAGCTTCATGCCTGTAGAATTGATGATTTCTGTCAAAACAGGAACTGCCGCACCTGCAAACATACCAACCATCGTATTCAATCCGATCATTCCTGCCGCCACATAGATGGACGACTTCAATGCTGCCATTGGTTTCAGCCTTGCCAATATCAATCCGATCAGAAAGATACCGATCATGATCATAACTGTTGAAGGAAGTGCTGCATACCAATTCAGTGCCTCCATAAAGTAACTCATAAAAATACCTCCATTCTCTTTTGTTTCGATTTTCTATAAAATAAGAATATCATTCGGTATTCTTATTTGAAAGATTCGATTTGTTCCGCTATTTATTCTGCAAAAATGAAACTATCTGACAAATATGAGGGGTTTTATTCCGCAGAGCAGTTCAAAAAATTTATAAGAAAATAAAAAAACCGCACAAAAGTGCGGTTATACTCAAAAAGCTTCTGGATTTTATAATAAATCCAGAAGGCTTTTTCTAATCAAAAAACACACCCAGAAAATTATTCTTCCGGATGTGCCCTCTCATTCCTGTGTAAATGTCTATATACCCTGAAAACTACATACAAAGAATGATCATCCATTTTTTACCCTTCCGGGTACCGTCCATGCTAACCGCCTGAAATACAGGCGCTAAGCAACGACATGCCTATTCCCGCTTTGGTTATGCCCTCGACCTATTAGTAACAGTCAGCTCCATGTGTTACCACACTTCCACCTCTGCCCTATCTACCTCGTCGTCTTCAAGGGGTCTTACTACT
>LHCFR01400__coassemble_875_pt1 | contig 38167 bp, 28 predicted proteins | sample LHCFR01400__metabat2_low_PE_004 | metagenome-assembled genome bin LHCFR01400 | reverse complement strand
GAGGACAGAGCTGCGAAGGACTTTCGTGATCTGGTTAGAAAACGGGGGGAGCGTCGAAAAGGAAGACAGACAGGAAGTCTGATGTACGCGGCGGGTGCAGGGCTTGTGCTCGTGCTGCTTGTAATGGGTGTATCCTTAATCAATAGTTTTGACAGAATGAAGTCTGTACAGGATACGTTAAATGCCATCTCAGGAAATACAGACAGTATCGAAGCGCGGGAGACAAGCGGAACTGTGACTGCTGTGACCGAGGAGCAGGCGGGGAATGTGGTAGCCGGTGAGGGACAAGCCTCTGATAACGGGGAGGACAGCGATGCGAATAATTCGGATGTTGATAGTGGGGATTCAGCGGATGCGGCAGATCCGCAGGATATAGATACCCCGGATACACAGGACGCAGACAAGACAGACGGGTCTGACAGCGCGGCAGGGACGGCACAAGGAACGGGAACGGATGGACAGGCCTCTGCTGTGTCAGGGGGGAACGGAAGCGACGGTGTATATATTGTGGAGGAAGGCGACACCCTTGCGATTATAAGCAGGAAAATGTACGGAGATCTCTCGCATGTAGACGCGATCTGTAAGATGAACGGCATCGAAAACGGGAATTTGATTTATGTCGGACAAAAATTGCTATTACCATAAAATCATGGTACAATCATTGTGCAAAGCGTGATCCGCTATTTGTGTGAAAACCGAAAATAAGGGGAGTTATATGTCGCAAAAGAAAAAAACACGTTTTAAGATCCTGACATCCCCGGATGATCTAAGTGAGATAAAGAACAAAGTAAGAAGGTTCCGCCTTAGAAAACTGCGGAAGATACTTGTTCCGGCGGTACTTATTATCCTCGCCGCGTGCGGTACATATCTTCTTTTGAAGAATCAGACTTATGCTCAGGCACGGACGGCCCGGGAGTATGTTGCCGATATTTCAGATACGAGCAGTTATGCCCGCTTTGGGGATGGGATCATCCGATATAACAGGGACGGGGTTGTTTACTTAAATAAAAAGAATGAAGAACAATGGATACAGCCTGCGCAGATACAGAATCCGGTCATTGTTGTCAAGGAGAATGCGTTTGCCGTGGCTGACAATGGCGGAAACAATATTATGGTATTTACAGAGGAAGGGCTTAAAGGAGAGATAGAGACGACGCTTCCGATTGAGAAAATCGCTATTTCCGATCAGGGAATTGTCAGCGCGGTGTTAAGAGATGAAAACTCTCCGAAAATCATCTCTTATGACGCTACAGGAAATATCCTCGTAGAGCAGAAAACAACAGTGGGGACAACCGGATATCCGGCGGCGTTGGAGTTGTCGGGTGATGGCAGGCTGCTGGCAGTATCCTACCTGTATACGGAGGGAGCGGTGATCAAGTCCCGTGTAGTCTTTTATAATTTTGGCGAAACAGGGCAGGGGAAGCCAGATAATATTGTGTCGTCCGCTGAGTATGAGGACACTGTGGCGGCAGAGGTTTTCTTTATGGGCGAGGACCGCGCTGTTGTGGTGGGAGATAACCGTTTTATCATTTATAAGGGGAAGGAAGAGCCACAGAAGGAAAAGGAGATCACAATCGATCAGGAGATACAGAGCGTTTTCCACTCGGATCAGTATATCGGATTTGTTCTTTTAAACAGGGATAAATCAGGGTATGAGGTCCGGCTGTATAACCGCCTTGGAGAGCAGATTCTCAACAGACCGATTCCCGCAAAATATGATAATGTGAAGATGGATGGTGATGAGATTCTTATGTATGACGGGACAAGCTGTTGTATTGTGACAGCCACCGGCATTATCAAATTCAGCGGGGATATTAAGATTAACGCACTGGAAATGTTCCGCGCGCCGGGACTAAACAGATACTATGTGATGAGCGTAGATGAATTAAGGATAATTTATCTGACGAAATAGGAGACGCTATGAATAATTGGCTTTTGATTATTGTTGCAACTATATTTATTATTTGTATAGTAGTAGGGTATATAAAAGGATTTTTAAAACTGGGGGTATCGTTGCTGTCGACAGTTGTGACACTTGTTTTGGTACTGTTCCTTTCCCCGTATGTGGCAGACGCGCTGGTGAAATATACGCCTGTGGATGATTTTATCCAGAAGAAGGCCGTGGAATCGTTCATGCCTGATATTACGGACGAACAGCTTGCGCAGCTAGATGTGGAGGGGACCCCGCTGGCAGAACTTAGCCGGGAGCAGCTTCAAAATCTTAATGATCTAGATTGGGAGATGTATGGGATCACAGCGGAAGATATCTTGAATATTATCGGGGAGATCCCGAAGGATATACAGATTAGCCAGATTGAGGACGCGTCTCTGCCGCAGTTTCTCAAGGATGAACTCATAGAAAATAATAACAATACGATTTACTCAGAGCTGGGAGTGCAGAACTTTCCCCAGTATGTGGCGGCATATCTGTCAAGGCTGATTCTGAATCTGGTGTCATTCCTTGTAACATTCCTGCTGGCGATCATCATTGTCAAAGCGCTGATGTTCGCGGTGAATATTATCGGAGAGCTGCCGGTGCTTGGGATGATTAACCATATTGCAGGCGGCGCCCTTGGCCTTGTGTTGGCGGTTGTTGTTGTGTGGCTGGGATTTCTTGTTATGACGCTTGCTTACACGACGGAAGCTGGAACGGCGTGTTTTGAAATGGTAGAAAAAAGTACCATTCTGAGATTTCTATATGAGACAAACCCGCTGCTTATCTGGCTATTGGGATTTTAACGACATAAAAAATATGTTGACACTTTCCCGGGAATGTGGTATTTTAAAAAAGTTCTCGGGAACATTTTTGGGGGATTAGCTCAGTTGGGAGAGCGCCTGCCTTGCAAGCAGGAGGTCACGAGTTCGACTCTCGTATTCTCCATGTAAAACTTAAGCACTGCAAAAGAAAAGAAGGAAGTGTCTGTTCATGCTTGCATGAGGACAGACACTTCCTTCTTTTCTTTTATAGGGCGAAGCCCGTGAGCGAAAAAGGCAGAGCCTTTTGAGCTCGCAGCGCTTAAAAGAGTAAGCGCGGCCCGTGGGGGAAAAAGCTTATCATTTCAAACAGCTTTACCACTCTTTTTCTATTGCCCGCCTTTTTATAACACGCTATAATTAGTGTAAAGTATACAGACGGATGGGGGCGTCTGCATTTCACACAGAGATACGGCATACTACGGCAGGAAGGTACAGATGATGAAAAGATGTTCCCGGGGAGCGGCAGGAAACGGACAGAGTATAAAAATAAGGCTGGCGGCAGCAGCCAATTTGTTGATTTTGAGCGCCATACTTATGATAGCGGCAGCTAGGATCCCTAAGTTTGCCGAGTGGTATTCTGAGACGATATATTCTTTTCTGGTGGGGACTGTGGGAAGACTCTATGGGATATTTCCTTTTTCAGTGTCAGAGCTCTTTTTTTATATACTAATTTTAATGTTTTTTATATCGCTGGTTTTTGCCGTGATAAAAAGAAAGCGGGAGTTTTTTTTGGAGTGGCTGTCCGTGATTCTTCTAACGGCGGGGGTTCTCGTATTTCTCTATACTGTATGCTGCGGGATCAATTATCACAGAAAATCTTTTTCTGAGGAAGCGGGAATCGTAACATACACATATAGCGCGAATGAGCTGAGTGAGATCTGCGTCTGGCTGACAGAGGAGGTGAATTCGCTAGCCGGGGAAATAGAGCGGGATGGAGACGGCGTAATGAAATTAAGCGCCCCAGAGGGAGTGGGCGCTGTCAGCGCGATGCAGGCGTTGGCAGAAGATTTCCCCGAGCTTGAAGGTTACTATCCGTTGCCGAAAAAACTGATTATTTCTGAGCTATTATCCTATCAGAATTTGACGGGGATCTACTCGCCATTTACGGTGGAAGCTAATTATAATGGGGATATGACGGTTTATAATATCCCATTTACCGCATGTCATGAGCTGTCACATCTGCGGGGGTTCATGCAGGAGGAAGAGGCAAATTTTATCGCGTTTCTGGCATGTATCGGATCAGAGCGCGCAGATTTCAGATACAGCGGATATCTGTCAGGATGGATATATTGTATGAATACTTTATATCGGATCGACTACGAAAGCTGGAGCAGAATCCGTTCGCTTTTAGATAAAAAGGTGGAGAAGGATCTGGCGGCTAACAATGTATTTTGGGAGAAATACGAAGGAACGCTCGCGGAGATAACGGACAAGGTCAACGATACATATTTAAAAGTAAACGGTCAGGTGGACGGCGTGCAAAGTTATAACAGAATGGTGGATCTGATTGTGGCCTATTTCGGCAAAAAGTATTAGGGCGTTTGCTTTATTGGAGAGGATAAAAGGAGGAAAAAAATATGAAAACACAAAGAAAGAAATGGACGGCGGCAGCAATGGCGGCAGCAATGGCTGTGATGTCATTAACAGCATGCGGGACAAAGGCAACACCGGAGAATCTTTTCAGAGACATGAACAAACGCGCTTCGGAGGTGGACTCCCTGCGTATGAACATGAAGCTGGATATGAACATTGAGGCGGCGGGAGAGAGCGTAAGCATGGGCATGGACTTTGCCATGGAGGCGACTTCAGATCCTGAGATGTCATCAGCAAAAGGCGTAGGCAGTGTTGGCTGGGGCGGTATTGATACGTCTACGGAGATCGAGACATATTCAGAAAAACAAGGCGATGAGTATATTGTATACACAAAGAGTGAAAACGGCTGGACAGTGCAGAAGGAAGATTCCGCGGGGATGAGCACGGATATCGGAGTTGTATCGGAAGATATTGAGAAGTTTGCCAGCCAGTTCGAGCTGGACAAGGATCTTGTCCAGGTGAACGGAGAGGATTGTTTCCAGCTTACGGGAACCATTACGGGAGAGTTCCTGTCGGAATTTATGGGAGAAGATATGCTAAGCTCCTTTGCAGGGTTAGGGCTGGATGAAGACGGGCTGGCTGATATAAGCATGCCGTGTACGATTGATGTGTATAAGGAGAGTATCCTGCCTGCGCGCATGACCTTTGACATGGGAGAAGCCCTTCTTCCGATCCTAGAGGCTGCCGGGCTGGATGCGGCAGAGTGTACGGTGGAAATGACATTTCTGGACTATGATGCTGTAGGGGAAATTGTGATTCCTGAGGAAGCGCTGGAAGCCGCGGGATCATGACAGATGGGGAGACAGGGCTTATAGAGAGTGTATATATTACATGCTTTGAGTAAGGATGACAAGGGGGATGATGTAAAATCGTCTCCCCTCTTTTTCGCTTTCAAGATTTATGTATTTTACTCTGCTTTTAAAATGTGATAGAATAAGTGTGGCTCTGCCGCGCGGGCAGAGTATTTTCTGTCACGGGACAATATGCAGGAACTGTTCACGATAGCGATGCGCGGCATAGAGATATCCGGATTATATTATAAAGATTTGAGAAGGAGGATTTATATGATTAGATTATATGAGAACGGCGTTTATTTGTTAAACGGAACCGAGATCGTAGAAGATACAAGGAATGTACAGGTTCCTGTGTCAAAGGAAGAAGCGGCGAAGAATACGATGGCGTACGGCATCTTAAAAGAGCATAATACTTCCGACAATATGGACAACCTTCAGATTAAGTTTGATAAACTGACATCCCATGATATTACGTTTGTTGGTATCATTCAGACGGCGAGAGCTTCTGGTTTACAGAAGTTTCCGATTCCATATGTGCTGACGAACTGCCACAATAGTTTGTGCGCGGTGGGCGGTACGATCAATGAGGACGATCACATGTTTGGATTGACATGCGCGAAGAAATACGGCGGGGTCTATGTTCCGCCCCATCAGGCGGTCATCCATCAGTTTGCCCGTGAAATGCTGGCAGGGGGCGGTAAGATGATCCTCGGATCAGACAGCCATACCCGTTACGGCGCTTTGGGAACAATGGCGATGGGCGAAGGGGGACCGGAGCTTGTCAAGCAGCTTCTCAACAAGACCTATGATATCAAGATGCCGGGTGTGATTGCAATCTATCTCGACGGTGAACCGGCAAAAGGCGTAGGTCCGCAGGACGTTGCGCTCGCAATTATTGGAGCAACATTTAAAAATGGTTATGTAAACAATAAAGTGATGGAATTTGTAGGACCGGGCGTTAAAAACTTAAGCGCTGACTTCCGTATCGGTATCGACGTCATGACGACAGAGACCACATGCTTGTCCTCCATCTGGACGACAGATGAAAAGATTCAGGAGTTCTATGAGATCCACGGAAGAAGCGGGGACTATAAGGAACTGAATCCGGGAGCGGCTGCGTATTACGACGGATGCGTATATGTGAACTTGAGCGAGATCAAGCCTATGATCGCTATGCCGTTCCATCCGAGCAACGTATATACTATCGATGAACTGAACGAGAATTTAAAAGATATCCTTCACGACGTAGAGCAGAAAGCGCTGGTAAGTCTGGACGGCGCAGTGGAGTATTCTCTTCAGGACAAGATCCGCGATGGCAGATTCTATGTAGATCAGGGAATTATCGCAGGCTGCGCAGGCGGCGGATTTGAGAATATCTGCGAGGCGGCAGACATTATCAAGGGACATAATATCGGATCAGACGTGTTTACATTCAGTGTATATCCGGCAAGTACTCCTATCTATATGGAATTAGTAAAGAATGGGGTTGTGGCTGACCTGATGGAAGCAGGAACCGTAGTTAAGACAGCGTTCTGCGGACCGTGCTTCGGTGCAGGTGACACACCGGCTAACAATGCGTTCTCTATCCGTCATACGACAAGGAACTTCCCGAACAGAGAGGGAAGCAAGCTCCAGAGCGGACAGATCTCTTCCGTTGCGCTTATGGACGCGCGTTCCATTGCTGCGACAGCGGCGAACAAGGGATTCCTTACACCGGCTACAGCCATGGATGTGGAGTACAAGGGACAGAAATACCACTTTGACAGCAATATTTATGCAAACCGTGTGTTTGACAGCAAGGGAATAGCTGATCCGGAGGTGGAGATCCAGTTCGGGCCCAATATCAAAGACTGGCCGGAGATGTCGGCGCTTCCGGAGAATCTGATCATAAAAGTTGTATCTGAGATTCATGATCCGGTCACGACTACGGACGAGCTGATCCCGTCGGGAGAGACATCTTCTTACCGTTCGAATCCGCTGGGGCTTGCAGAGTTCGCGCTCTCAAGGAAAGATCCGGCGTATGTGGGACGGGCAAAAGAGGTGCAGAAGGCGCAGAAAGCCATTGAGGCAGGGACATGCCCGCTGGATGCGCTGGAGGAATTGCATCCGGTGATGGATACAATCCAAAAGACATATCCAAATGTCGGAGAAGGGAATATTGGCGTGGGAAGTACCATCTTCGCGGTAAAGCCGGGAGACGGATCCGCCCGTGAGCAGGCGGCCTCCTGTCAGAAAGTTCTGGGCGGTTGGGCGAACATTGCCATAGAGTACGCAACAAAACGTTACCGGTCGAACCTTATCAACTGGGGAATGCTGCCGTTCCTGACTGACGCGGATCATGAAGCGCTTCCATTTAAGAACGGGGATTATATCTTTGTGCCAGATGTAAGAAAAGCAGTGGAAGAAAAGGCAGATACTGTTAAGGCTTATGTAGTAGGAGATGAGTTAAAAGAGATCAGCTTAAGACTTGGCGATCTGACAGATGTTGAGCGGCAGATCATCTTAGACGGCTGTCTGATCAATTACTATAAAGCGACAATGTAAGTCGAAACCGCAAGACAGCCCGCAGGTACATGATTATTACAGCAGAAGCACCCGCTGTGATTCATGGATTATTATTAGGAAGACAGAGAGGGATAGATAAAATGAATTTAAAAGGACGAAACTTTCTGACACTGAAAGACTTTACGCCGGAAGAGATTATTTATCTTCTGGATCTCGCTGCTGATTTGAAGGATAAGAAGAAAAAAGGCGTTCCTGTCGATCACTGGCGAGGGAGAAATGTGGCCCTGCTCTTTGAGAAAGACAGCACGCGCACCCGCTGTGCATTTGAGGTCGCTGCCCATGATATGGGAATGGGGACAACCTATCTTGGCCCAACAGGATCCCAGATGGGAAAAAAAGAGAGCATTGAAGATACTGCGAGAGTGCTGGGCCGTATGTACGACGGCATTGAGTACCGCGGCTTTGGTCAGGAGATCGTCGAGGAGCTTGCAAAGAATGCGGGCGTTCCAGTGTGGAATGGCCTGACAAACGAGTATCATCCGACGCAGATGCTGGCGGATATGCTGACGATTCGTGAAAACTTTGGGAAGCTAGAAGGGCTGAAGCTGGTCTACATGGGCGACGCCCGCTATAATATGGGAAATTCCCTCATGATTGCATGTACAAAGCTGGGGCTTCATTTTGTCGCTTGTACGACAGAAGACTATTTCCCCAACGAAGAACTGGTTGAGGAATGCCGCAAGTACGCGGAAGAATCGGGCGGGTCAGTGACACTTGCTTGCGATGTCCAAGAGGGAACAAAGGATGCCGATATCATTTACACGGATGTATGGGTATCTATGGGAGAGCCGGATGAAGTGTGGGAGAAACGGATCCGGGAGCTGACGCCGTACAAGGTCACGAAAGATGTGATGGCGAATGCGAAGAAGGACGCTATCTTCCTGCATTGCCTGCCCGCTTTCCATGATCTGAAGACAAAGATCGGAAAAGAGATGGGAGAGAGGTTTGGCATCACAGATATGGAAGTGACCGATGAAGTGTTTGAATCTGCACAGTCTAAAGTGTTTGATGAAGCAGAGAACAGAATGCACACGATCAAGGCGGTTATGGCGGCGACGCTGGGGATGGATTAGAGGAAATATATTCTAAAACTTTTGTAAAATACACCTTTCTTCTACAGATAACCTGCTAAGAGTATTTTAAACTTTATTTTCCATAACATATGATGTCCGCAGTCTGTGACTGCATCGCGGTTTCGACGCTATTAAGCGATGCCGGCCGCTCATGCAGCATAGTACTGCGGATATCTTGTCTTTCTTCTTATGTTGTCCTGCGTCCTTTTGGCATGACCGCAGTTTTTCTTTCGGTAATAGTTTTCTTATATCCGCCCAGATCTTTGAAGTAGAGCGGAATGGTTTTGTGATAGAAGCCACCCCGGGAATATATACTATCTCTGGAAGAAAAATATATTTTGCACCTCAGCTTATTTTGTCAGTACTTCGATCCCGTCCTCCTTTACGAGCACCATATACTCGATCTGTGCGGAAAGTCCGTCGTCGATGGTGTATACGGTCCATCCGTTATCTTCGTCAACAAAGAAATCAGGGCTCCCCTCGTTGATCATCGGTTCGATGGTGAACATCATACCCGGTACAAGAAGCATCTCGCTTCCTTTGGGTGTTACATAACTCACGAAAGGATCTTCATGGAATGCAAGTCCGATGCCATGTCCGCCAATTTCTTCAACTACTGAGTATCCGTTTGCTTTGGCATGGCTGTTGATGGCCTCTGCGATATCGCCAAGATGCCCCCACGGTTTGGCAGCGGCGAGTCCGCGCTCTACGCACTCTTCCGTAACGCGGATGAGGCGCTCCGCCCGTTGGGAGATCTTACCCATTTTGAACATACGGGACGCATCCGAAAAATAACCATCAAGAATTGTGGACACATCTACGTTAATAATATCTCCTTCATGAAGAATGATATTTTCATCAGGAATGCCGTGGCATATTTCATTATTAAGAGAAGTACATACGCTCTTTGGAAAGCCCTGATAGTCAAGGGGGGCGGGAATACCGCCGTGTTCGACCGTGAAGTCGTAAACGATCTTGTCAATCTCCGCTGTGCTCATGCCGACGCGGATATGTTTTGCCACTTCGTCCAGAACGGCTGTGTTAAGAGACGCGCTTTTTCTGATCATCTCAATCTGCGCGGGGGTCTTGAGCAGATCGCGTGTAGGTACAATTTCTCCTCTCTCCTTGTGAAGAAGTATTTTTTCTTCAATGGGCATGTGGCATTTTTTATATTTTTTGCCGCTCCCGCACCAGCAAAGGTCATTTCTTTCCATGAATAACATCTCCTCTAATTTTAAAATTTGTGGATGAACAGCCCGCTTCTAAGCTTGGGCTCAAACCACGTGGATTTGGGAGGCATGAGCAATCCGTGATCCGCGATCCTTAAAAGTTCGTCCATGGATGTGGGATACATGGAAAATGCAATCCCGCCGGATTCATCTGCCGCCTGCTCCAGAGCGGAGAATCCTTTGATTTCTCCAATAAAGCGGATGCGGGGATCAGTCTTTGGATCATGGATGCCCAGAACCGGGGCAAGAATATGATCCTGAAGGATGGATACGTCCAGTCCTTTGACAGGATCATCCGATATCAGGGCAGGTTTTGCCGAAAGCCGGTACCATGCGCCCCCGCAGTAGATACCGAAGTCTCCTTTACGGGATGGGCGCAGAGGCTTGTTTCCTGTCCCTATGATATTAAATCCGTCTTTTATCTTATCAAAAAAACTCTCGGTTGTATACCCGTTCTTATCCGTGACTATGCGGTCATATCCATAGATCTTCAGTTCATCAGAAGGGAAGAGTACGCTTAAGAAGAAGTTATATTCCTCCATGCTGGAGCTGTTCGGGTCAGCGGATTTTCTTGCCAATCCAACCTTCACGGCGGACGCTGCCCTGTGATGCCCGTCTGCGATATAGAGATGCTTCATTTGCCCGCACAGGCGGGAGATATCTGCAATGTCCTCAGCAGATTGTATTTTCCAGACTTGGTGGCGGATGCCGTCTTCGCTTGTGAAGTCGTATAAAGCCGGGCCATGGCTGATCCTGTTTAGAATATGGCGTAGGTCTTCGTCCGGGCGATGGGTGAGGAAGATTGGGCCGGTCTGGGCGCTGCATGCGTCAATGTGCCGTATGCGGTCCTGCTCCTTTGTCTCGAGCGTGTTCTCATGCCTTAAGATGACCCCGTTTAAGTAATCATCAATGGAAGCGCATCCGACAAGCCCGGTCTGGGTTCTTCCCCTCATGGTGAGGGCATAGACATAGTAGCAGTCAGTCTCATCCTGTATAAAAGAGCCGTCCCATATCATCTTATCTAATGTATGCCGGGCGGTTTCATAAACTTTTTTAGAATAAATGTCAGTTCCTTCTGGAAGAAGGGTTTCAGCACGGTCGATCTTCAGGAATGACATTGGCTTAGCCTCGACGATTCTGCGGGCCTCTCTGCTGTCATATACGTCATATGGAAGAGCGGCGATAGAAGAAGCCAGATCTTGTGCCGGGCGAAATGCCCGGAAAGGGCGGATGATGCTCATAAAAGTCTCCTTTTCTGCGGTTTAAGGTTATAACAGTGAGATAACTCTGAAGTAAATCAGATTTGTCTCCTGCCAAATATTTGTAACAAGGACATTCTAACACAGAAATCAGTCTTCTGCCACCGCGCGATCCGACAAAAACCGCTATTTCCCCTTGCTCATAGGGAAAAAATATAGTAGTATTAAGACTCAAAGGAGAGATAAATATTATGTGGTATTGGATTGTAATGATCATGCTTGCCATCGGCAGCATTATAATGCTGGCAGTGTCATTTGCAGGAATAAAGAGGAGAAATGATATGGCGGTAAACGTAAGGCCGCAGGGCCGCGGATATGGTGATGACGAGCTCAGCCGCAGGCCAAGGAAGGAAGCTGCCAAGGAGAGTCAGGACCGCCCCCGCAAAAAAGTCAGAAGACAGTGGAAAATCATATTGGAAGATATTGACAGTTGGGATAAATATACTTTTACTTTTTATGATTCCGTCGGGATCGGGAGAGGAAACGACGGTAGCATGTACGAGAAATATCTGCCGCTCATGAGAGACGGCAGGATTTCCAAGGTGCACTGCGCCATTATTCACAGGGGCGACAGTCTGTATCTGAAGGATGAAGGTTCGAGAAACGGAACATTCTTAAATGGAGAGCGTTTGAACGGTCCGGTGGTGCTCCAGAGAGACGACATTATCGGGCTTGGCGAGACAAGGCTGGAAGTGCAGAGGATACTTAGGGAGAGCCAGCAGTAATCCAGATTTGTCACAGAAGGGGCCGGATGTACATATACTAGGCATATAATGTCTGTCTGGGAGTGAAGAACATGAATGAAAAAATGCCTTATTATATGGCATATCCGGTGCCATTTTCATATGATGATGAGAGAACTGAGAGAATGGATATCGAATATTTAAGGAGCATGTATCCTGATCTGCCGAAACGTATTCTTCCCTATGTTGAGGAGGAGTGCGACCGCATGGAGTATGAGAACAGCATGGTGTATGACCAGTATCCGGATAAGCTGCAGCTGAAGCTGATGTGCGGGCGGGTCTGCGGCAATGTGTGCCGGCATGAGAGGCTTAATATTATTTCTTCAGATGAGAGAAGCGGTATGGATGACGGGAGACAGGGGGCGGATATGGAAGCACAGTCTATACGGGATCTTGTGGAAGTAATGCTTTTTCAGGAGATCTACCGGCGCAGATGCGACCATCGCAGAAGGTGCAGGAGGCTGTACTGACAACAGGGAGAAAGGCGCCTTCACCGTGGGGAGTTCCACGGCGGTGTGTGCCCTATGGCGGCGCTCCTTATGGATATGGATGAAAAAACTTTACGAGACAGAAGGAAAAATATATGAAGAAAAATCTTATTTTTATAGGCATGCCCGCGGTCGGAAAGAGCACGGTCGGCATTGTGGTGGCGAAAAGACTCGGTATGCGGTTTATCGATACGGACCTTCTTATTCAAGAGCAGGAAGGCAAGTTGCTAAGAGAGATCATTGCCGAGTCAGGGGTGGACGAATTCCTAGAGATTGAGAATCGGGTGAATGCGTCTGTGAAGGCTCAGAATGCCGTTATCTCACCGGGGGGAAGCGTGGTCTACTGTAAAGAAGCCATGGAACATTTTAAAAAGATTGGAACGGTCGTATATTTAAAAGTTTCTTATCAGACAATAAAGAGGCGGATACGTAATCCGAAAAAGAGGGGCGTTGTGCTGCGTGAAGGGCAGACTTTTAAGGATCTGTACAACGAGCGCGTCCCGTATTTTGAAAAGTATGCGGACATTACAGTGTGCGAGGATGGATGCCGTATTGAGGAAACTATAGAAAATGTTTTGAAAGCGGTAAAAAAACGCGGGAATAGGGCGAGAAGAAGGCGCAGATTCCCAAAGAACTTGACAATCAGTCAGGATTCAAAGTAAAATAGGGATTTGGAAAAGGCTGAATAGATGAGACGGAAAATACAGATTATGATAAAATAGAATCTAAATCGAGGTGCGAAATGGAACAATATATCATCAAAGGCGGGAATCCGCTTGTAGGCGAGGTTGAGATCGGAGGCGCGAAGAACGCGGCTCTTGCAATTCTCGCAGCAGCGATTATGACAGATGAGACAGTTCTGATCGACAATCTGCCGGATGTCAATGATGTAAATGTAATGTTGGAAGCGATCAGCGGGATCGGAGCCATGGTACAGCGCATCGATAGACACACCGTGAAGATCAACGGCAGCACGATCGGTGATTTTAATATCGAATATGACTATATTAAGAAGATCCGTGCGTCTTACTATCTGCTTGGCGCCCTGCTTGGAAAGTATAGGCGTGCTGAGGTTGCGCTGCCCGGCGGATGCAATATTGGGAGCAGACCCATCGACCAGCATTTGAAAGGTTTCCGCGCCCTTGGAGCGGACGTGGATATCGAGCATGGTAAGATCGTAGCCGAGTCGGAGAAGCTTAGAGGGACCCATCTGTATTTTGATGTAGTGTCTGTGGGAGCGACGATCAATGTGATGATGGCGGCGGCAATGGCTGACGGCATGACTATCATGGAAAACGTGGCAAAAGAGCCTCATGTGGTTGATGTGGCAAACTTTTTAAACAGCATGGGAGCGAACATCAGGGGAGCAGGAACGGATGTGATCAAAATCCGGGGCGTTAGATCCCTTCATAAGACAGAATACTCCATTATTCCAGATCAGATCGAGGCGGGGACGTTCATGTTCGCCGCCGCGGCGACAAAGGGAGATATCACGGTGATGAACGTGATTCCGAAGCATTTGGATGCAACGATCTCAAAACTGGTGGATATTGGGTGCGAGGTTGAGGAGTTTGACGACGCGGTCCGCGTGGTCGCAAAAGGGAGGCTTTGCAGTACGCAGGTTAAGACGCTTCCTTACCCGGGATACCCGACAGATATGCAGCCGCAGATCGGGGTAGCTCTTGCGCTTGCAAACGGAACAAGTACCATTACGGAGAGTATCTTTGAGAATCGTTTTAAATATCTCGGTGAACTGGCCCGCATGGGCGCTCAGGTCAAGGTAGAGGGAAACTCTGCCACTATAGAAGGCGTGGAGAAATTCTCGGCAGCCCGGGTGAGTGCTCCGGACTTAAGGGCGGGAGCGGCACTGTGTATCGCGGGACTTGCGGCAGAAGGCATCACGATTGTGGATGATATCGTATATATCCAGAGAGGCTACGAGCGGTTCGAAGAGAAATTAAGAAGCCTTGGCGGCATGATTGAGAAAGTCACCAGTGAAAAGGACATTCAGAAGTTCAAGTTGAAAGTGGGCTGATCATAGAATAGGCAGAAGATTTAGGCAGGACAGAATACGGTCCTGCCCTTCTTATATCGTAAGTGAGATACACAAGGAGCACAAAAGAGGATGGAGACGAACAGATACGACAGGAAAAAGCGGGAAGAGCTGCGCCGCAGGCGGCGGCTTCAGGTGCGCCGCCAGATCACGCTGCTGGCGGGAGCGGGAGTATTGGCTGTGGCAGCGTCTGCGGTTATTATTGCCAGAATATGGCAGGGAAACCGCGCGGAAGATGTAAAGGTTGTGATCGCATCTGGGTATGAGCAGTTTCTAAGTGAGGCCATCTCTGTGGATGAGACAGCGGAGGCGCCTGATGCAGGCAGCGCAAAAGAAACTGCTGCCATGAATGACACGGAAGGGGCGGAATTGTCAGGGGAACAGGGTTGCGCATTTGCCCAGTGGATATCAGAACAGTATCCGGAAGCTATGCGAACAGGGTTGCCTGAGGCTGTCTTGGACGGCACCTTTACTTCGGATGATGCTTACCATGTTCTGGGACAGACGCTTCATGTTCTCTCAGACAGGTATCAGGGAAAACTAAAGAACGCTGATACAGCAAGGAAATATGGCATTTATGTAAAAGACAGGGAAATTCCCGGAACCGCTGCCGGTGAAAGTGCGGACAGCGGAGAAAAAGCAGAAGGCCGGCCAGTCAGGATCAGCGTGGCAGGGGACCTCTGTCTGGAGGAGGATGGATTTGTTCTGGATAAATATGATGAGGTTCAAGACCTAGAGCAGTGCATTTCTCCAGAGGTTTTAGAAACCGTCCGGAGCGCGGATATCTTCTACTTGAATCATGAATACACGGTGAGTGAGAGAGGAGAACCTCTGGAAGGGAAATATTATACCTTCCGGGCAAAGCCAGAGCGCATGGCGCTTCTGGAAGAGATGGGAACGGATCTGGTATCTCTTGCAAATAATCATATCTACGATTATGGGGAAGAAGCCATGGTGGATACGATGGATTATCTTAAGGAGGCGGGTATCCCTTATGTGGGAGGCGGACGTGATCTTAAGGAGGCGGAGAGACCTTCCTACTTTATTGTAAACGGCATGAAAATTGGTTTCGTTGCTGCAAGCAATGCGGAAAAGATTCATTATACACCTTCGGCGGGGGAAAGCTCGGCGGGGATACTCGAAGCTTATGATACAGCATTGTTTAGCCAAGTGATACAAAAGGCGTCAAAAGAGTGCGATTATCTGATCGCATATATACATTGGGGGCCTGAGGATGAGAACCAGTATGCTGCCTATCAGACCAAACAAGGCAAAGAATTTTTGGATTCTGGGGCAGATATTGTGGTCGGAGGGCATCCTCATGTGCTTCAGGGAATCGAATACATAGACGGCAAACCAGTCGTATACAGTATGGGAGATTTCTGGTTTAATGACGAGACAAAATATACGGGACTTCTCAACCTTGAGATTTCCCCGGAAGGTCTTGAGAAGATGTGGTTTACACCTTGTCTGCAGACCGGGCTGACCACTCAGTATATAAGCGGCGCTCAGAAACAGAGGGAAATGTACGATTTTCTTCAGGGATTATCCCCAAACGCGCAGATAGACGATGAGGGTGTTATCACGGAAAATCAGAGAATACTCTATTAAAGGAAAATGAAAAAACGCGAAAGGGTATTGACATTTTTTTATTTCCAATGTAAAGTCATGTACTGGAACAAATTAAACAACAAGACTTTCTCTTATTCAGAGCAGTGGAGATACAAAGGATCTGTGAAGCTGCGGCAACCCCTTATCCGTATAAGGAAGGTGCCAACCTGAGCGAGTGATCGAACAATAAGAGGATTGTTAAGATAGATTGACAGTCCGCTTATGCGGGCTGTTTCTTATATCATAGGAAAGCGCTATGATATAAAAAGTACTCTATTCTAGAAATCCGAAAGAGAAAGTTATGCCGCGGCAGATGCGGCGGTTCAAGGAAAGGAGATATGATGGATAAGTTATTATTTACGTCAGAATCAGTGACAGAAGGACACCCAGACAAGATGTGCGATCAGATCTCAGACGCTATACTGGATGCGCTGATGGAGCAGGATCCCATGAGCCGTGTGGCATGTGAGACATGCTGTACTACAGGAATGGTGATGGTCATGGGAGAGATCACAACAAACGCATATGTAGATATTCCAAAGATTGTTCGTCATACAGTGCGTGAGATCGGATATACAAGAGGGAAATATGGCTTTGATGCAGATACATGCGGGGTGATTACCACGATTGACGAGCAGTCGGCGGATATTGCTCTAGGAGTTGACAAGGCTCTTGAAGCGAAAGAACATAAGACGTCAGAGAATGATATTGAGGCAATCGGAGCAGGGGATCAGGGAATGATGTTCGGATATGCGTCCGATGAGACGGAGGAGTACATGCCCTACCCCATCGCCATGGCGCACAAGCTTGCCCGCCGGCTGACAGAAATTAGGAAGGATGGGACACTTCCTTATCTCAGGCCTGATGGAAAGACACAGGTGACGGTAGAGTACGATGAGGAAGGTATCCCGAAGCGGCTGGACGCTGTTGTACTTTCCACACAGCACGACCCGGAAGTGTCACAGGAGCAGATCCATGCAGATATTAAGAAATATGTATTTGACGCCGTGCTTCCGGCGGACATGGTGGACAGCGAGACAAAGTTCTTCATCAACCCGACAGGGCGCTTCGTGATCGGCGGGCCTCATGGGGACAGCGGATTGACAGGGCGTAAGATCATTGTAGACACTTACGGCGGTATGGCACGCCACGGCGGCGGCGCATTCTCTGGGAAGGACTGTACGAAGGTAGACCGCTCCGCGGCGTATGCGGCACGTTACGCGGCAAAGAATATCGTGGCGGCAGGGCTCGCGAAGAAGTGCGAGATCCAGCTTTCCTATGCCATCGGAGTGGCGCAGCCCACGTCCATATCTGTGGATACATTCGGCACGGGAAAAGTGTCTGATAATCAGCTGGTCGAGATTGTGAGGGAGAATTTCGACCTTCGACCGGCGGGAATTATCCGCATGCTGGATCTGCGCAGACCGATCTATAAGCAGACAGCAGCTTACGGGCATTTCGGCCGTCATGATCTGGATCTTCCGTGGGAGCGGCTGGACAAGGCTGACGATCTGAAAAAATATTTATAAAAAATAGAGAATAAAGGGAAGTCATTTTAAAGTGATAAAAAATAAAGAAAAAATCATTTTAAAATGACTTTTTCTTGAAAAAAATTATATTTCTGCTACTCTATACATAACTTCGGAGATTGGATTTTAAGAAGAGAAAGGAGCATCCTATGAAGCTCAGAACGAAACTTATTATTGTATTTGCCTCTGTTATGATCCTGCCGGGTACATTTACCTCTGTGGCGATGAAGACATTCGCGCCGGAGCGTGTAAATGAAATGCAGCAAGTGTATCTCACCGCGGTCTTCCTGACTACGGGGCTTCTTGTATATTGGATCTACCGGAGTATCTCAGTGCCTCTGGCAAAGCTGCAAAAAGCAGCGCGCAACATCCGAGAGGGGAATCTAGATTTTGAGATTCATCAGGAGTCGGAAGACGAGATTGGCCAGCTATGTCAGGATTTTGAGGAGATGCGCTTAAGGCTGAAGGCAAACGCAGAGGAGAAGGTGGCGTTTGACCGGGAGAACAAAGAGCTTATCAGCAATATTTCCCATGATCTTAAGACCCCTATTACGGCAATCAAAGGCTATGTGGAGGGGATTATGGACGGGGTGGCGGACACGCCGGAAAAGATGGACAGATATATCAAGACAATATATAATAAAGCTAATGAGATGGACCTTCTTATCAATGAACTGACACTTTACTCTAAGATCGACACGAACAGGATCCCATATAATTTCACCACCATATCGGCGAGAGATTATTTTGAGGACTGCGCGGAAGATCTCCACATGGAGCTGGAGTCAAAGGGAGTGGATTTCTCCTACCGCAATACTATGGAGGAGGACGCTAAGGTGATCGTAGATCCCGAACAGCTTCGAAGGGTCATCAACAACATCGTGTCTAATTCCCTGAAATATATGGACAAGCCGAAAGGCAGAGTCACGATGGAGCTAAAGGATGTGGGAGATTTCATTCAGATAGAGCTGGGCGATAACGGGAAAGGAATCGCCGCCAAAGATCTTCCGTATATCTTCGACCGCTTCTACCGTACCGACGCTTCTAGGAATTCTTCCAAAGGCGGCAGCGGCATCGGTCTTTCGATCGTGAAGAAGATCGTCGAGGAGCACGGCGGCAATATCTGGGCGACCAGTGAAGAGGGCGCTGGTACGACAATGTATTTTGTAATAAGAAAATATCAGGAGGTACCGATTGATGAGTAAGCGTATTCTGATTGTAGAAGACGAGGAAAGTATTGCGGATCTGGAGAAAGATTATCTGGAACTGAGTAATTTCGAGGTGGAAGTGGCAAATGACGGAAATATGGGATTGCAGAAAGGACTTGGAGAAGACTTTGATCTGATTATCCTTGACTTGATGCTGCCCGGTGTGGATGGGTTTGAGATCTGCCGCCAGATCAGGGATCAGAAAAACACTCCCATTATCATGGTGTCGGCTAAAAAAGACGACATTGACAAGATTAGAGGTCTTGGACTGGGAGCTGACGATTATATGACAAAACCATTCAGCCCCAGTGAATTAGTTGCGAGGGTAAAGGCGCATCTTGCCCGTTATGAGAGACTGATTGGAAGCAATGTAGAGGAGAACGAAGTCATTGAGATCCGCGGTCTGAGGATAGACACTACTGCGAGACGTGTGTGGGTAGGAGGAGAGGAACGCTCATTTACGACAAAGGAGTTCGATCTGCTGTCATTTCTTGCGAGGCATCCGAATCATGTGTACACGAAGGAAGAGCTATTCCGGGAGATCTGGGATATGGAATCCATTGGAGATATCGCCACCGTTACGGTGCATATTAAGAAGATAAGAGAGAAGATCGAGTATGACACATCCCATCCTCAGTATATTGAGACCATATGGGGAGTGGGATACCGATTTAAAGTATAGCTGTTGTGGAAGATATCCACAGAACTATGTTGCGTGAACCGCAAGCAGGGCGCAGCGACCCTAAAGCCGTCATGTAATCACAGTTCTGTGGATATCTTATGTTATGGCAGGCGAAGCTCCCAATATTCTCCATCGGTTATCTGTATAAAAAAATATATTTTACAACGATTTTGGCATTTTCTTTACCCCTTCATTGCTTGCCATTCAGGGGGCTGCGTGATAGTATAGATTATGCCTTGATACGGCTGAAATAAGCCGGGCTAGAAAGGTAAGGAGAACATTAGATATGGTGGACGAACAAAGAAAAAGCGCAAGGAAAATTAGGTTTAGTACAGTACAGATCGTTGCGCTTGGTTTTTTTGGCGTGATATTTTTAGGGGGTGTACTCTTATGGTTGCCGTTTTCGAACCGGCAACCTATTGCGTTCATAGACGCGTTGTTTACGTCGGTCACTGCGGTCTGTGTGACAGGTTTGGTGACGATTGTTCCGGCGGAACAGTTCACAGTGGCGGGAAAGGTGATTCTTATGGCCCTCATTCAGATCGGGGGGCTTGGCATCATAGCATGTACTTCCGCCTTTTTTCTTATATTGAGAAAACGGATCACGATGAAAGCAAGAATTACGATACAGCAGGCGTACGGACTCGACACGTTGTCAGGTATGGTGAAGTTTATCATACGGATCATCAAGGGGACGTTTCTTGTTGAGGGGATAGGAGCGGTGCTCTTTGCCTGTAAGTTTGTGCCGGAATTTGGCTTTATAAAAGGCGTGGGATATGGGATCTTTCATTCGATATCCGCATTCTGTAACGCGGGGATCGATATATTGGGAAGCACGAGCTTTATGAGATATGTGACATCCCCTCTGGTCAACTTTACCACGATGTTCCTGATTGTGACGGCAGGCCTCGGATTCCCGGTGTGGCACGACATCGCGGAAAATCTAAAGAAGTGTGGCAGACAGCGCAAACGTCCGTTGAAGTGGCTGTTTACAAGGCTTCAGCTTCAAAGCAAAGTCGTCTTGATGATGACAGCCGGCCTGCTTCTTATAGGTACTCTGGGATTTTTCCTGATTGAGTACAATAATCCCGAGACCATGGGACCGCTAAACGTCCCGCAGAAGCTGATGGCGTCCATGTTTCAATCGGTGACGACCAGAACGGCGGGATTTGCTTCTGTGTCCCAGGAAGGTCTGGAGGCGAGTTCGAAGCTTCTTGGATGTATTCTTATGTTTATCGGAGGTTCTCCGGCGGGAACAGCGGGAGGTATCAAGACGACGACGGCCGCTATGCTGCTTCTGACTGTTATCTGTGTGCTCAGGAACAGGAGGGATACAGAGTGTTTTGACAGGAAGATTGACAACGGGATTGTCAGGTCGGGGATCACGATTGCTTTGATCACATTTATCTTCTTGTTCTGCGGGATCGCGGCGTTGACTTTGTTTGAGCCGGGGAGAGATTTTCTGAATCTAATGTACGAGGCGACCTCTGCCATGGGAACCGTAGGGCTGTCCGCAAACCTTACGCCAGAACTTAGCAGGGGAAGCCATGTGGTGCTTATGCTTCTGATGTACATAGGGCGTATCGGTCCGATGACGATGGCGTTGGTATTTGCGGGGAAATCGAATAAGAGCGAGCAGTTCCGAGAATTGCCCGAAGAGAATATCATGATCGGTTAAGGAGGAAACATATAATGGAAAAACAGTTTGCAGTGCTGGGGCTTGGAAGCTTCGGATACAGTGTCGCTGTGACGCTGGAACAGATGGGATGTGATGTGCTGGTACTAGATGATTCCTATGAAAAGATACAGGATATGTCTGACAAAGTATCCTATGCGATCAGGGCGGACGCCGCTGATCCGGACGCGCTTCAGGCATTGGGAGGAAGAAACCTTGATGGGGTCGTGGTTGCCCTCTCCGACAATCTGGAGGCGAGCATCATGTCTACCATGATCTGTAAAGAAATGGGTATCCCGCTGGTGCTGGCAAAGGCGAAGGATGAACTTCAAGGTGAGATCCTAAAACGTGTGGGCGCCGATCGGGTCGTGTACCCTGAGATCGAGATGGGAAGCCGTGTGGCAAAAAATCTCGTGGCGAAGGAGTTCATGGATTGGATCGCCCTGTCCAATGACTACAGTATGGTGGAGGTTGTTGTGCCGGCGGTATGGGCAGGGAAAAACCTCATGGAGTTAAAAGTGCGCGATCGTTTCGGTATCAATGTGGTAGGAATCATTGTGGATGGAAAAGTGGATGTGACGCCTGATCCGCAGGAACCCCTGCCGGAGAATGGAATACTCATTGTGATCGGCTCCAACGACATTCTTGAAAAATTTGATTCTAAGAAAAAATATTAAGGAAGAGGACAGCGGTCATGATCACGAGTACGTCTAACGCGCAGATAAAAGAACTGATCCGCCTGCAAAGGAAAGGGCGCGCCAGAGACGAGGCGGGAGTATTCATAGTAGAAGGCCCACGCATGGCGGCAGAGATCCCCCCTGAGAGGATTGTGAAGTTTTATGTGTCGGAAAGCTATATGAAAAAACAGCATTCCAGCACGGGACATTCGTTCCATGGAGAAGTGCTTGCCGACGCTGTGTTTGCCCATGTATCAGACACAAAAACGCCCCAAGGCGTACTGGCGGTTGTAAAAAGAAAGGAATATACTCTAGATGATATCCTTGGGAATGCAGAGGGAAGCAGTATACATGGCGGACAAAAGCCCCTTGATGGATATGAAAACCCGCGGAACCCGCATATCCTCGTCCTTGACAATCTTCAAGACCCGGGAAATCTGGGAACCATTTTCCGTACCGCAGAGGCGGCGGGAGCGACCGGGGTTCTTCTTAGCAGGGACTGTGTGGATATCTATAATCCCAAGGTAATCCGCTCAACCATGGGGGCGGTATTCCGCCTGCCATTCTTATATACAGATGATCTTCCGGGAACAATTGAGGAGCTGAAGGCAGCAGGAATACAAGTGTACGCAGCTCATCTTGAAGGGGAAAACGCCTATGATGAAGAGGATTACCGCAGTGGTTGTGCCTTTTTGGTTGGCAATGAGGGGAACGGGTTAAGGAATGAGGTTACTGCCTGTGCAGACCATCTTATACGCATCCCTATGCAGGGAAAGGCGGAATCATTGAACGCCGCTGTGGCGGCGTCAGTGCTGATGTTTGAGGTGGGACGACAGAGAAGAAATAAATAAAAATAAATATCCGCAGAATTATGACTGTATTTTAGATTTGGGATCTATATCCCGTCTGCACATGCACGTCATAGTTCTGCGGATATTATGTTAGAAGGAAATTATCCTGTCATTTTTGGTTTAAAGAGTATCTCCGCGCTCGATGTATCCCGGTTTATCAGGCGATGCAATCCCCCGTTTGCCGCGGATCAGTTTCGCGTGTTTATCAACGACAAGGTTCTCAACATGAACATTTTTGCCGATGACAACATCTGCTGAGATCACACAGTTTTTAACAATAGCGCCCGGTTTGATGACGCAGCCTCTTCCAAGGATCGAATTCTCTACTGTGCCTTCGATCAGGCATCCGTTTGAGATTACGGAAGAGGTAACTTTGCTGCCTTCAAAATACTGTGTCGGGCAAGAGTCATTAGTACGTGTGTAGATCGGCCACGAAGGATCAAAGAGATCAGACGCGTGCTTTAAGTCGATCAGATCCATGTTTGCGTGATAGTAGCTGTTGAAATCTGTGATTGCCGCGAAGTATCCGCGGTGCGGTACGGCACGGACGTCCAGTTCACGGCATTCTTCATCAACAATATCTGAGAAAGTATACATGGAGGATGTCTTATGTGCCTTGTTGACAAGTTCAAGGAACAGTTCTTTTGTCATCACGTAGGTGTCCATGAAAATATTGCGGTTTTTGGCAGTGCCGTGGTTCGGCTCAATGGAGAGTACGCCTTTCTGCTTATTGATGTTGAGCATTCCGCAATTTAAAAAGTTCTCTTTTGCATTGTCTACGGAGTGATACATCAGGGAGATGTCCGCGCCGCATTCGATATGCTCCTTGAGGAACTTACTGTAATCCGCGGTGTAGATCATGTAACTTGGCGCCAGTACCACGTAGGTCTGAGGCATTCTCTCGATATAGTCAAGATTCTCAATATATGCCGCGATATCTGTGCTGTACAGATCACCGATCTGATTCCGCTCTGTGTACATGATATTCAGGCTGCCGCGTTTAGAATTGATATTGTAGTGACGGCCCGTTCCAAGGTGCTCTGTAAGGGAGTGCGGTTTTCTGCGCACATAAACCTGAATATTATCAATTCCGCTGTTGCTCATGTTTGAGATCGGGAAATCGATTGTGCGGTATCTTCCCAGATAGGAAAATGCGGCTACCGGGCGGTATTTCTGAAGGCCGTCCACCTGAATGTGGTTTCCGGCAAAGTTGATAATTCCTAAAGCCTTGCTCATAATTACTCATCCCCCTTTACACGTTTTGCGACAAGTTCGATATTCTCACTGTCCGCGCTGCCGACTACGGCATTCTTTCCGATCTTGACGCCGTCAGCTACGAGAGCTCGGGTAACGACTGCGCCTTCCGCCACTTCCGCGCCGGGCATCAGCACACTGTCAATGACTTTGGCGCCTGATGCGACTTTCGCTCCGGTAAACAGAACAGAATTCTTCACAGCTCCGTCTACCACACAGCCCTGGGTGATAAAAGCGCGGTCAATTGATGCTTCAGCACCGATATACTGGGGAAGCGCGGTTACGTCCTCAGTGTAGATCTTCCATGTATTATCATTAAGGTCAAGCTCATTGTTTTTATCCAGCAGATCCATATTCGCCTCCCAGAGCGAATCGATAGTTCCCACATCTTTCCAGTAGCCTTTGTACTTGTATGCGAATAGGTTACCATTATCATTTAAGAGGGCAGGAATAATGTCTTTTCCAAAGTCATGACTCGAATCAGGATTCTTCATGTCTGCCATGAGCATCTTGCGAAGCTGCTTCCAGTTGAAGATGTAGATACCCATGGAAGCAAGATTGCTCTTGGGGTGTTCCGGTTTCTCTTCGAATTCTACAATACGCCCGGTAGACTCGTCCGTGTTCATAATGCCGAAACGGCTCGCTTCCTTGAGCGGTACTTCGATAACCGCGATCGTCGCGTCTGCGTTGCACTCTTTGTGATATTCAAGCATCTTCGCATAGTTCATCTTGTAGATGTGGTCGCCGGAGAGGATCAGAAGATATTCCGGCGAATAAGAGTCGATAAAATCAATGTTCTGCGAGATGGCGTCAGCCGTTCCCCTATAAACATCTAGGTTAGCGTCAGATTTCTCACGGGGAGGAAGTACATATACCCCGCTGTCTTTCGCATCCAGACCCCAGCGGCGTCCCGCCGCGACATAACTGTTAAGAAGAATTGATTCATACTGCGTCAGAACACCTACGACATCGATTCCGCTGTTGGCACAGTTGCTTAGAGGGAAATCGATGATACGATATTTTCCGCCATATGAGACAGCGGGCTTTGCCACTTTTTTGGTCAAGTCATGGAGTCTTGATCCGCGTCCGCCGGCTAAGATCATAGCTAACATGTTGTTTTGCTTCATAAAGAGCCCTCACTTTCATTCTTAATGCCTTATATTATACAATCTTTTTTGGTACATTTCTATACTTTGTCCCCATAAAACATGCTTTTTTTATGTAAAAAACCTAAAATCCCCGGAATATAAAAGTTTTCTTGCCTCAGGAAAATAAAAGGTCAGATTTTGAAAAATGGTTTTTGGAAAAAATAGGAATGGATCAGGAGCTGTCCACATAAAATGATTATGTAATAATGTCAGGATCAAATCGTTGTGTGATAAACAGGTATTACATTTGCAAGGGAGTGAAAAGGATGAAAAAAGGGAGAGGACGCATTTTATCAATTCTGCTTGCCGTAGTTCTGGCGCTTACTTCTATGAGTACGCTGGCGCTGGCAAAGGAGGATACGATGGGCGTGCTTGCGGACAAGCTGTATAGCGGCGCTGGATCCGAAGAAAACAATAAGGCAGAACGCTCCGAGGAAGCAGGAATGGCAGTGGACGACACAGAGCCCGCTGCGCCAGAGAACGGAACGACGGACGGAACAGAAGGGACGGGCAGCAGCGAAGAAGGCGGCGTGGACGCGGATTCTGATACAGGAAACGAAACGGATTCGGATGATGAGACAGAAGGCGGTACAGATACGGACGTGGACGCTGATACGGGAAGCGGAACAGATACGAAAGGCGGTATAGAAAATGACGCAGATGCGCCTGCCATAACATTCCTTGCGGGCTGGAGCTGGGTGGATGAGGAAGGATATCTCCAAGAGACAGACGGCGTGTGGGGATTGGGAATTCCCGGAGCAAGTGAGGCTAGTCCGGTGACACAGGAAACCCTGCTTGCCATGCTTCCGATGAAGATCTCGGGTACTACAGCGGACGGCGAGGAGGTAACGGTAGACATTGCATGGGATCTTTCCGCGATACCTGAAGGCGGGATCTGGGAAGGGAATTACGTTTTTACCGCCAGCTTGCCGGATGGCTATGAGATGGCAGACGGCGTGACCGGCATGAGTGTAAAGGTGGAACTCGGTGAGGTGAAGACATACGTCTCAGAATGGAATCTTGCAAACAGCCGGGTGCAAGACGCAGTGAGTCCGAGAGGAACAACCATAGACGTATTTGATTACTGGATTGATAAATATAGAAATTCATTGGGGCAGGAAATTGGAGAAGTAGCCCAAGACGCGCCTGACAGCACAGGCGCGGAGAACGGACGACTGTCAAACGGTATTAACAACGGGCATCTGCTCCTTTTCGGAAAGGGGCTTAACAACTCGGGAATCGCGGCGGCAAACGGCGGGACGGCACAGGGAGGCGCGCGATACAACAATGGCGGCAGCTGGAATGGATGGACGGGCAAAGGCAGCGGTCCTGTCAACGGCATTGTGGCGTCGGTGCTCGGCAGAGACGGGTTCCCCAGACTGGCGCTCAATCTGGACTCGCAGAGCTCGGGGCTTGAAAATAACTGGAAGGTCAATGGGGGTTCTTTCAATAATTATCCTGTCGCAAAACGGAGCGAATCACTTGCATACCTATTTGATCGAAGTGAACATGCCGGAAAGAACGCGTATACGAATGTGGGAAAACTGCTTCGGATTGACAGCGAAGGGTATTACTATTATGACTCCACAAAAAATTTTGCGTCTCTGAAAGACGGTATGACACAGACAGAGTATAAAAACGGCACGGATGGAGCGGACTTTGTGCTCTACAATACAAAGGCGGTATTCCCGGCGGGTAATTCTCCGGGCGGGCAGTTTTTCCCGTTTGACGGGGGAAGCGAAGTTTTTAGAGATAATGGAAGCGGGATTACGGCAGATACGAGAATAAAGTCAGATCATACAGGGATCAACCATTATTTTGGGCTCCATATGCAGACCCGCTTTGTACAGCAGTATGGTGGGCATACCAACATAGACGAAGAGGATGAGGTGACATATGAGTTTTCCGGCGATGACGATGTCTGGATCTTTATAGACGGCGTGCTCGTCGCTGATCTGGGCGGTGTTCATGATGCGGTCAGCGTGGATATCAATTTTGCCACCGGGCGGATTGAGATCTCCAGTGCAAGTACAAATTCACAGAAGTTTAGGACTTATTCTTCAACGCTCAGGGAGAAATACCGGGCGGCGGGAAAAGAAGGATCCGTAGCATGGAGCAGAGAGAACGGTAAGAGAAATACATTTGCAGACGATACATACCACACGCTGGATTTCTTTTATCTGGAGAGGGGTAATGTGGATTCAAACATGAACCTTAAGTACAATCTTGTATCCGTGCCGGAAAGTGAGATTATCAAGGTGGATCAGGTCGGCGAGAAAGTTGCGGGCGCGGGCTTTAAGCTCTACGCGACAGACAGAGATTATAAAGTAGACGCTCAGGCAGTGGAGCTGGCATCCGGGGTCACGGATGCCGACGGCGAGTTTACCCTTATTGATAAGGAAGGCTATATCCTCAGCCTGAACCAGCTCTATGAGAAGGGGTACAGGCACTTTGTCCTAAGAGAGACAGATGTACCCTCTGGATATCGGTCATCGGGCGATATGTACCTGTATTTCCCCGAGGGGACGAAGGAAGCAGTTCTTCTGTCCGACAATGAATGGGAGAGCGGGACTTATGCCAGCGCAAAGGTTACGGCAAAGTCAAGCGCGTCCATCACGCTGACAGATGGCGGAAAGAAAAATCTGATGCCTGTCAGTAGTGGGGGAGACGGCGGCCTGATGTTTGGGGTTGTCCTTCAGTTCCAAGGAGGAGAGAACGACGATTTGAGTGATTGGGACAACTGGCTGCCTGTGTACGGCGATCCCCTTGGAGGCTGGACAGTATCAGAGGATGGCGGCATAGCGGGAGCCATTGCAGCGGCGCGGGAAAATTCCTATGTATTTACCATAGACAGCAGTGGGTCTTTTAAGACGGAGATCGAGAATCTTCCGGGAGATATGCTCTCCTACTACTACATGCTCAGCAACCCGACGGCGTCTAATGTGAAATATACCGTGGCGTATTATTATACGTCAGCGGACACGCTGGATGGAGCCACTGTGAGAAATACCAAGCTTGTAGACAGCGGCGGCTTTGAGAGGGAATTTGCGGCGAGCCTCTATGTGCCAAATGTCATGAACCGCTTGTATGTGCAGAAAGTGGACGATGCAGGAGTGCCGGTTAATGGGGCGCAGTTTGGTCTTTATAAGGAAGGAACAGACGGCATCAGCGACGACGGCGCAGGGAATGTCACCATAAGTGATACGGCAAAGGCGTATGCCTCAATAACCACTGGGGATATTACAGAGCCGTTTAAGGCGTCAGGTACAGGGGTGTTTCTTGAAAATTCAGGATTGCCAAAAGGCGTCTACTATCTGAAAGAGGTATCTGCTCCGGGCGGATACAAACGAAATGAAACAGTCACAAAGATTATTGTGGACGATACAGGAGTGTACGCGGACGCAGGAAAGCAGGACGACGGTGTTATTGTAAGGCGCAGCGTTGGGATGCTGGTAAAGAGTATGATACAGTTCGCTGTGGACGACGGAGTGGATGGAACACTTCACGATATTAGGACGGAGTTATTTACCAGCGGAAGCTATGCTTCCGGGCAGGGAAGCAGTGCGGCGTGGACAGCGGCAGGCAAGACCTCTCATCTGCAGTATGATAAGGATGCGGTTCTGGAGTATAAGCCGATCACACTGGATGGGATAGAACAACCGCTCACTCTGGAGACAGATACCGGGTGGTCAAGGCTTAAGATCGGGCAGTGCATGGAACATGACGATAACATATCTTCGCCGAAGCAGGATCTTGGGGATACTGACCTGACGAATCTCTTCTCAGGCGTTGTGACAGTTCAGGTGGAGAATGAAAGAGTCGGCGGCCTGACCATCAGCAAAGAAATATCTGATGAAACCGGACTGGCAGGATCAGAGACACAATTTGAGTTTACAGTTACATGCGCGGATGCCATAGACGGAACTTACAGCGCTGACAGATATACGGAAGGTTCAGTTGAGCCGTCCGTGGAAAACGTACAGTTTAAGGCGGGCACGGCATCAGTTAAGCTAAAAGGCGGCGAGAGCATCTATATCCATAACCTTCCGAATAATATGGAGTTTACTGTTACGGAAACCGTGGCGGAGGGATATGATACGTCCGTCTCCACAGACGGAACAGACTTTTCAGCGGGAAATTCGGGGACGGTGACCGTCACCCATACAGGCAATGCTCTGGTAGCATTTCACAATACTTATAATCCAAAATCCTCCTTCTCATTTACGAAGATCACAAGAGAAGGAGACGGACTTAAAGGCGCGGTGTTCGCCCTGTACCGTCTGGAATGTCAGGATGAGAACCATCACGATCATACTGCGGACGCAGACCAGATCAAAGCGGACGAGGATGGAAGTATCGACGGAAGCTATGCCAATGCAGATTGCTGGGAACTGACTGGCGGCACAGTGACGTCAGGCAGCGACGGGACAGTCACCTTTGCGGATGTTCCGATATCGGGAACCTACCGGCTGGTGGAGGTAAAAACACCGGGCGGATACGCTGCTGTAGGCGGACAATGGATCGTCACATATGACGCAAAGAACAAGGAATTTACCGTGCCGGCTGGCGGAAGTATCGGCAATCCGCCGGCATTTCATAAAAAGGATAGAACCATCATCAATTATCAGCCGGGTGAGCTTCCCTTCGCGGGGAATATCGGAATCAAGCTGTTTCTCATCATTGGCGGGGCTTTGATGCTGCTGGGCGCGGCAGGAGGAACCGTGTGGTATTTCAGATGTAGAAGAACGGCACAAAAATGAGCAAGACAAACAGATAAGACCGGGAGGGGCGCCTCCCGGAGAGTCATGACTTTGTTGAATATTGAGCAGTATATGCTCGTCAGATATACATTATCAATATTCAAAATAGAAACCAAATAAAGAACAAGGAGGGAGAGTTTCTATGGAAACGAAACGAAGCAAATCAGTGTTTTCGAGACTCGTGGCATTATGTCTGGCGTTCGTGTTTGTCTTTTCGATGAGTATGACTGCGTTGGCGGCAGATGTACCACTGTCTCCAGACGCAAAGCAAAGCGTAACCGTAGGCGGATTGGAACCGGGAGTTCAAGTGTATCTCTATCGGATCGTGAAGGTAAATATTCAGGATGAACAGCCGGCTTCCCCGGTATATCTGTGGGAGGACGGTGTGAAGGGATGGGTTACACGTCAGTATTCTGATTATATAGGAACAGACGGCGAGGTGACGCAAGAATTCCAAGAGCTTAATGAAAGCGCGTCTACAGCGTTTTGGCAGACACTGGCTGCGGCTGTGAAGAGCGGAGATCCCGATCTTCCCGCTGCGTATGAGGAAATCACAGGGGCCGGGGAAAACAGCGTGACTTTCAGTGAGGTGATTCCCGGAGAGTACATCGCGATCGCTAAGAATACAACCGGAGTGAAGGTATACCGCCCGACCACGGTATCCGTGCTGCCGTCTTATGATGAGAAGACGGACAGGTGGTATCTCAAAGACGTGACGGCGCCCACAATGAAATCCACAGAGCCGTCGGTCACAAAAACTGTTGATGAGAAAAGCGTCGGAGCAGGCGATACAGTGACCTATACGATCACAGCGCTGATTCCCGAGTATCCGGCAAATGCGGCTCATCATGAGGTCATCGTGGCAGATGCGCTGGAAACGTCAAAACTTGCGTTTAACAATGATATCGCGGTGAAGGATCAAAGCGGTGTGCCTGCAAATATAACGGAGGACTATACCGTGGAGCAGAATGCTTCCATTGACGGTAAGCAGTATACGTTTGCGGTGACATTTACCGATGACTATATTGCGGCTCATGCGGGACAGAATGTTACGGTTACTTATACGGCTGAGGTGACGAGAGAAGCCGTTCAGGTAAACGATAACACAGCTGTTTTGATCTATAATAACGATCCCTATGCGGATGCTCATCAGACAAAGGACAGCACTGTATCCGTATATTCATACGGAATCACCTTTAACAAAGTTAACGAATCTGACAAGGCGTTAACAGACGTTCAGTTTGAACTCTACAAAGCGAACGCCGCTCATGACGGCGTAGATGGGAACGCTTTGAAATTTACATATGAGAATGGCGCATATAAATATGACCCGAAGGCCGGCACAGGTACAACGTCAACTCTGGATGTGGACGACAGTACAGGGCAGATTAAGATCAGCGCTCTTGACACAGGATACTATATGTTAAAAGAGACAAAGGCATCAGACAGTGGTCAGTATGTTGTGCCGCGTTCCATGATTCTGATCTTCCTAAGCGATGATCCGGCGGACGGGACTCTGGATAACACTTCAGACGCATCCATTTCCGGAAATGAAAATGTGATTTCTATTGTTGGCAATCAGGCGGCAATAAAAGACAATACGCTTTCATTTACTGTCAAAAATACGCCCCTTGACGATTCCGGGCTTACCCTTCCGGTCACAGGCGGTATGGGTACGATGATCTTCACCATCGCCGGCATCCTTCTGATGGCGGGAGCTGTTACGATGATCGTCGTGATCTTCAGGAAGAAAAAAGCGTAAACAAGTCTGACCGCCGTATAGGCGGACGAATAAATAATGATATGGTTGGGTTTATCTTTTATGAAGCAGAAACAGACGCAGACAGATAAACGAAAGACAAACCCCCTGCTGCTCCCGGTGACCCTGCTGATCTTTGCGGCGGGCGCCGGGATTTTCCTTTATCCGGCCGCGAGCAATTTCCTTGCGGAGCGCAGTCAGCAGGAAACAATACGGACTTATCACGCCAAGGTAGTGAATATGGATCAGGAAGAGATTGATTCGGCATGGGAGCAGGCGCGGGAATACAATGAAAATCTTACGGGAGACCCGGTTCATGATCCGTTCGTCATAGGGAGCGGATACGTTCTGCCGGACAATTATGAAAGCGTGCTTAACATCAATGGAGACGGCGTGATGGGAGAGATCGAGATCCCAAAGATAGACGTGGACCTTCCCATCTATCACGGGACAAGTGAAGAAGTCCTCCAGAAAGGCGCGGGGCATCTGGAAATGACTGCCCTGCCTGTAGGAGGAGAGAACTGTCATTCAGTGCTAAGCGCTCACAGAGGGCTCCCCAGCGCGGAACTCTTTACAAGGCTGGACGAAATGGAGACTGGAGATGAATTTTACATTCATGTGCTGGATAAGACCCTTGCGTATGAAGTGGATCAGATCGCGGTCATCGAGCCTGAAGAGATCTCCCTTCTTCAGCCAGAGGAGGGGAAGGACATGGTTACACTCTTGACCTGTACCCCCTATGCGGTAAATACCCACCGCCTTCTCGTCAGAGGATCAAGGGTACCTTTTGAAGAAGCAAAAGAGGTGGACGCGCAGGCTGCGAAATCACATGAAAGTCTGTGGGCAGGGGAATATCTGCGCGCGGTTTTGATAGGCTTTGTATTGCTTGCCGTTGTCATAGGCGCTGTCCTTGTCTGCCGGCATAGACGGCGGAGACAGACAAGAAAAAGAAAATGACGGCTACAGGGGAAGACGGCACAGAAAGGATAAGTGAAATATGCGGAGACGGTTACTGTACATTCTGGCAGGAGTTCTTTTTCTTGCAGGAGCGGCGCTTTTGCTTCTTCCTGTGGGTGAAGAGGCGCTTGGCACACTCAGAAACAGAGAGCGGATAGAGGAGTTCCAAAAAGAGACTTACAGAGAGGGCCAAGGGACTGCAGAGGAAGACATAGAACTGAAACAACAGATGTACTCTTATAATGAGCGTATCTATGCGGAAGGACAGTCCGGGCTTACAGACGCTTGGAGTTATGAACAGGGGGATCTTGACCTACAAGGGACGGGAATGGCTGGCGAAATGGCAGGGTATCTGACAATCCCGGCAATGGGGATTGAACTGCCGCTGTACATCGGCGCTGATCAAGAGAACCTAAGTAAAGGAGCCGCGGTGCTCGGTCAGACAAGCATGCCTGTGGGCGGAGAAAATACTAACTGCGTGATCGCGGCGCACAGAGGATACGGCGGGACGGCAATGTTCCGGGAAATCGAGAAGTTAAAAGCCGGGGATGAAGTCAAGATTACCAATCTTTGGGAGACGCTGACCTATGAGGTGATAAAATGTATTGTTATATTGCCAGATGATATTGATGCGGTGAAGATCGTGCCGGGAGAGGATCTGGTGACACTGGTCACATGCCATCCCTACACGCAGAATTACCAGAGGTATGTGGTGTACTGCCGGAGGATGGAAAACCCTTCAGAGAACGGGGCGGATGACACAGGACAAGCCGCAGGCGGGAAAGGGAAAAATGAAGAGGACATTGTCCCTTACGACGGCGTTCCCTTCCGTTCCTCTAAGGCCGCGATCAGGAAAGAGCGCATCCTGACCGCGGCAGGGTGCGCCCTTTTAGCAGCGCTGTTCGCCTGTCTTTTGGTGTGGCTGGCAGTGAAGAAAAAAGGAGGAGGCAGACAGAAGAAAAAGACCGGGAGGATAAAAAAATAAAAGAAATACGATACTATGGACAGATTGATGGAAACTCCCCTTTGACGGGGAGTTTGTTTTATGCATTTTTGTAATTGACAATAAAAATTTATGTGCATATACTAATTGTTAGTAACCGAACAAATTTTGCGGAGACGCGCGGAGATTCAGAAAAGGAAGTGAGGGTATGGCATCCAGGGAGGCGCATGACCCCGGACATGATGTGGGAAGACTGATCAATACGATTTCCCACCAGCTTAAGAGGCAGATGAGAACGCATGGAGAAGAGGATAATCTGACGAATATGCAGAAGCTCGTTCTCCATTATATTATGTTCGAATCGCTGAGACGCAGCGTATACCAGAAGGACCTTGAGAAGGAATTTCAGATCAGGCGTTCCACCGCGACAGGGATTCTCCAGCTTCTTGAGAAAAATGGATTTGTACACAGGGAGCAGATGAAAGAGGACGCCCGCCTTAAAAAGATTGTTCCCACTGAAAAAGCGATCGGGTTAAGAGAGCAGATCCTTAAAAATATCCGGTATATGGAAAGGCTGCTAAGAGAGGGAATCCCGGAGAAGGACATGGAAGCCTGCATACGGGTACTGGAGAAAATGTCCGAAAATTTGTTGGGTAATGAAAAGAAGAAAGGAGATAATGACTCATGAACAGGAAACTACTGCGTTCAGTCCGGGAATATAAACGCGAATCTATCCTGACCCCCCTTTTGGTTGTGATGGAAGTGTTTATGGAAGTTCTTATCCCGCTTCTGATGGCAAATATCATTGACATCGGCATCATGAATGGGGACATGGGCTATATCGTAAAGACAGGGCTTTTGCTGATCCTGCTGGCTATGGTTGCGCTGGTGTTCGGCGCGAAGGCGGGAAACTTAGGAGCTATCGCGTCAGCCGGATATGCAAAGAACCTAAGACATGATATTTTTTACAAAATACAGGATTTTTCTTTTGGAAATATCGACCATTTTTCCACGTCGGGTCTGGTCACAAGGCTGACTACGGACATCACAAACGTGCAAATGGCGTATATGTTCACGATTCGTTTACTCGTAAGGGCGCCGATCATGATTGTCCTGTCCCTGATCATGACTCTGACGATAAATGTAAAAGTCGCGGTAATGATGCTGATTACTATTCCAATTTTAGGCGGCACATTGATCTTTATCGCGAAGAAAGCGCATCCTCATTTTATCAAAGTATTTGACGAGTATGATATTCTGAACAACACAGTACAGGAAAATGTCAACGCAGCGCGTGTGGTCAAGGCATACGTACGGGCGGATCACGAGAATGAGAAGTTTGGGAAAATATCTACCATTGTCTACAATCTGTTTACAAAGGCGGAGAAAATCGTAGCATGGAACAACCCGGTTATGATGTTCACCATGTATGTGGTTGTTCTTGTTATGGTATATATCGGCGGGGAGGATATTGTATTCGGAAGGATGCAGACAGGAGAGCTGACCAGTGTGATTGTGTACGCGATCCAGATCCTGATGTCGCTGATGATGGTATCTTTCGTGTTCGTCATGATCATGATCGCGGAGGCGTCCTCCGACCGTATTAAAGAGGTACTCGACGAAGTACCAGAGATGGAGGACAGAGCAGACGCGCTCACAGAGGTACCAAGCGGTGATATTGATTTTGAGAATGTAAGTTTCAGCTATGCCGGGGAAGGCGGCAACCTTTCCTTAAAAGATGTAGATCTTCACATTAAAAGCGGGCAGATTGTCGGCATCATTGGAGGCACGGGAAGCGCCAAGTCCACTCTTGTGCAGCTTATACCGAGACTTTATGACGTGACGAAAGGGACCGTAAAAGTAGGCGGCCATGACGTCCGGGATTACAGCTTAAAAGCGCTTCGTGATCAGGTATCTGTGGTGCTTCAAAAGAACGTGCTTTTCACAGGAACAATCAGCGACAACATCCGCTGGGGAGATGAAAGCGCTTCAGATGAAGAGGTACAAAGAGTATGTAAGCTGGCTCAGGCGGACGGCTTTATTCAGGAGTTCCCAGGCAAGTATGACACCATGATCGTGGAGGGCGGAAACAACGTCTCCGGCGGTCAGAAACAAAGACTTTGTATTGCAAGGGCTCTGCTCAAGAAACCGAAGATCCTGATCCTTGACGATTCCACCAGCGCGGTGGATACAAGGACAGACGCCCTGATCCGTCAGGCATTCCGGGAGGAGATCCCGGATACGACGAAGATCATTATCGCCCAGAGGATTTCTTCCGTTGAGGACGCGGATGTAATCATCGTTATGGATGGCGGAGAGATTAACGGAATCGGTACGTCACAAGAGCTTCTTAAGACAAATGAGATCTACCGGGAAGTATATGAATCTCAGGTGAAAGGAGGCGCGGGCAATGAGTAATCAGGAACAGCCTGTAAAGAGAAAACCCACTCTTAATAAAGGAACGCTCAAGACGGCAAAGCGCCTGCTTAGATATGTGACTTCAGGGTATAAGGTCCAATTCATCATAGTGGTGATCTGTATCCTTATCAGTTCCATAGCGTCCATATCTGTATCTCTGTCTTTAAAGTTTCTGCTGGATGACTTTATCATCCCGCTGATGGGGCAGGAAAGTCCGGACTTTGGGGAGCTGTATATGGCTCTGGGCGTGCTGGCGTGTATTTTCGCCTTTGGAGTTGTGGCGTCCTTTCTCTACAACAGGCTCATGGTCGTAATCGGTCAGGGCGTGTTAAAGAAGGTCCGCGACGAGATGTTCGAACATATGCAGACATTGCCGATCCGGTATTTTGACCAGAATACAAATGGGTCTATCATGAGTCTTTACACAAATGATACGGATACTCTGAGGCAGATGATCAATCAGTCTATTCCTCAGGTACTGATGTCGTCGCTGACGATCGTAGTCACCTTTATCGCGATGCTTGTCCTAAGCCCGATCTTGACCCTGCTGGCGGTGCTTATGATTTTTGTGATGACGATTGTGTCCCGATTTATAGCGGGAAATAGCGGGAAATATTTCATCCGGCAGCAGCTGGATTTGGCGAATGTGACCGGATTTGTGGAAGAACGCATGACCGGGCAGAGAGTGGTCAAGGTGTTCAACCACGAGAAAAAGTCGGAGGAGGAGTTCGACAAGCTCAACGAGAACCTTTTTGTCAGCGCCTCCAGGGCTCATACATTCGCAAGTATGATGGGTCCCATTATCGGGAACTTGGGAAACTTGCAGTTCGTACTGGTGGCGATCTTTGGTGGTCTGCTCTCCGTGTGGGGGATCGGGAATATCACCCTTGGCGTCATGGCGTCTTATCTACAGTTTACAAAGAGCTTTACACAGCCGTTTATGCAGATCGCGCAGCAGTTCAATTCCATCATCATGGCGCTGGCAGGAGCGGAGCGTATCTTCAACATGATGGATGAGGAACCAGAGGTGGACGACGGTTATGTTACCCTGGTCAACGCTAAGAAAGATGACAACGGCAACGTCACAGAATGCAAGGAAAGAACAGGACTCTGGGCATGGAGGCATCCGCATCAGGCGGACGGCACAGTCACTTATCAGGAGTTAAGGGGCGACGTACGCTTCTATGATATGACGTTTGGATATACTCCAGACCACATAGTGCTCCACGATCTTACCCTGTACGCGAAGCCGGGACAGAAGCTGGCGTTCGTTGGTTCAACTGGAGCGGGAAAGACGACGATTACGAACTTGATCAACCGTTTCTACGATGTGGCCGACGGTAAGATCCGCTATGATGATATCAATATCAATAAAATCAAAAAAGCGGATTTAAGACGTTCACTAGGCATTGTGCTTCAGGATACCCATCTGTTCACGGGAACCATCATGGAAAATATTCGTTACGGCAAACTGGACGCGACGGATGAAGAAGTGTATAAGGCGGCAACACTGGCTTGCGCGGACGGATTTATCCAGATGCTGCCGAAAGGATATCAGACTGAGCTAAGCGGCGATGGGGAGGAATTATCCCAAGGTCAGAGACAGCTTCTTGCCATTGCGAGGGCGGCTATTGCAGATCCTCCGGTGCTTATTCTGGATGAAGCCACGTCCTCCATTGATACAAGGACAGAGAGTATCGTGCAGAAGGGCATGGATAACCTGATGAAAGGACGTACTGTATTCGTGATCGCCCACAGGCTGTCTACGATCCGCAACAGCGACGCGATTATGGTGCTTGAGCACGGGCGCATCATTGAGAGAGGAACCCACGACGAGCTGCTGGCTCAGAAAGGAACCTACTATCAGCTATATACAGGAAAATTAGAACTTTCGTGATGGCAATGAGCCGTGCAGAGAAACAGAAAAGGGGACTTGGGAAGAACGCATGTATTCTTCCCAAGTCTCCTTTCTGTTTTTCTATAGGGCGAAGTCCGCGGCTGAATTGAAGAGAAGTGGAATAAAAAAACAACACAATGTATATTGTGTTGTTTTTTTGCTTAAATCAATATACCAAATTTTTCTTACACCATAAACTACAGGATTTTACATATTTTGTCAATAGCAAATTTAAATATTATTT